>OLHG01000176.1_pt1 | contig 44439 bp, 43 predicted proteins | sample 1605971 | NCBI WGS metagenome assembly OLHG01 (sample SAMN03283289) | human gut metagenome | biome: human-associated habitat; material: feces | host: Homo sapiens | place: Peru | collected 2012 | reverse complement strand
CCTTTTACACGCTGAATCCCTCTTCATACACATATATATGTAAAAAGAAATTTGTTCTTATCCTTTAAATGTAATTTCACACCCAATTATATTGTGCATTTATATAATTTGGATAAGACTTATTTGTTCGTTTTGTACAAATTTCGTAAAATTTGTTTTTACAGACTGGACTTTTCGCAAAAATGTGTTATTATAGTATATGTAAAGCGATATAGTTTTGACATTTAGCTACTTAATGTTGCTGCTGTACAACTTTACAAATTGCAAATACCGGGAGGTTTAGTTATGAGTTTTGATAAAATTATTGCCATCACAAGACAGTACGGTTCCGGCGGACACGATATTGGTAAAGCTCTTGCCGAGAGGCTTGGCATATCGTTTTATGATAAGGAGCTCATTTCTATTGCCGCTAAAGAGAGCGGTGTTTCTCCTGAGGTGTTTAAACACGCTGACGAAAGAGCTACCAACAGTCTTTTGTATTCATTGTCTGTGGGACTGTACAATTACGGTAACAACTTTTCTTCAGTCGGTGACCTGCCGGTTAATGACCGTCTTTACATTTTACAGCACAAGATTATCAAGCAGCTTGCAGAAAAGGAAAATTTCGTTGTTGTCGGTAGATGCGCCGACTATGTTCTAAAGGATAATCCGAAACTTGTGAAGGTATATATTTATGCTGATCTTGATAAGAGAATTAAAAGAGCTGTTGACAGACAGGACATTGACCCTGCCAGAGCAAAACAGGCAGTTTTGAAGGCAGACAAGAACAGAGCAAATTACTATAGTTTTTATTCAGGAAAGAAATGGGGTCTTCCGGACAACTATGATTTGTGCCTTAACAGCACAAACCTGACAGTTGATCAGGCCGTTGACATTATTATCAGTTACATTAACATTTGTAACTCAAACAAAAAATAATACTCATATTCGATCATTTCCTGAATATACTATATTGTTTTATTAAGGAGGTGTACTATATGAAATTTGTCATTATGGATCTTGATGATTTTATCTTTGGTAACGAAGAATGGCACGAGAGCGAAAGATAATCACTTTTAATTTAGGAATTTTAATTTAATAATCGTGATTCTTATCATTGACATAAAATCATAAAAATTAGGCGGATGCTTACTTAGAAGTATCCGCCTTTTTGATGCCCCTTAAAACGAAACGAGGGCTTGCAATAATATTGTATGCAATAAAAATTCAATTATTCATTGTTATTTATGAAAGAAAGCGGGTCGGCATATTTACCGTCAATCCTCACCTCGATGTGGATATGATTCTCATCCCCCGCTTCAAAAGGAACTGCCCCTATTGTACCGACTTTATAGCCCACATCAACCGAATCACCCTTATTCACATTAACCGACCCTAACCCGCAGTAACGGCAGACAACATTCTCTGTTGAAATTTCAACAATTTTGCCAAGCATTTTGTCGTCACACACATTAGTAACCACTCCGCCGGTCATTGCTTCTACATCATCACCGAGTTTTCCTCCGAAATCAACTCCCGTGTGCGGTTTCCATACATTCAAAGTTTTGAAATAAACACTTTTTTCGCTGTACTCACGAACAATGTTATTTGAATTGAGCGGATAGTTCAGGCTCAAATTAGTTGAAAGCATTGTTTCAAGAGCGTTTTTTGAACTTTCTGTCGGATTTGTTGACGGTTCTTCGGTTGCCGCAATGGTAGGAACTTCGACATCAAGCTTAACCTCGGGCAAGGTTTGGGTTACACCTGTGACATTTTCATTGACCTTAACCTCATTGCTTTGTGTCACGGTCGTAGTTTTGGTATTTGGAACCGATAATGTATTGTAGGTTGAATACACCGCCATACAAACTGCAATAAGACAAATTGAACAAGCTGTGTAGAAACCGATTTTTTCACGGCGGCTGCGTTTCTTCTTTCTGTTCCTGTTATAATAATCGCTCATAAATAAGCACCTCCGTTTCTATTATTGACGAGGGTGCTAAATTTATACAGTTGTATATACAAAAATCCCTCCCGAAAATCGAGAGGGATAAATTTGTTTTTAAGTATCAATTAAACCTTGCGGCAAACAGCGTTGATTGACTCCGGAATTTCGCTTTCGTCAGCAGAAATAAGGAGAACAATGTTAGTTGATGCAGTTTCGGCAAGATCCTGAAGCTTCTTTGTGAAGGTTTCAAGACCTGCAAGAGCCTCGGGGCAAATCTTGAATGTTGAGTCAACGAGAATGTCAGTAACATCATAGTTGCCTGCGCAGATACCGCTGATAAAACCGAAAAGCATATCATAACCGCTGATGAGATACTGCTCTGTATCAATAAGTCTTGCCTTATGTGTAACATCATATGTGAGCTTTGAGCCCTTTTCAATTACAACGACATTGCCTGTTGATGCGGCAACAGCCTCGTTAGCAAGAGAGATGAGCTTTTTAGTTTTGCCTGTTCCTTTTTTACCGATAAGTAAAGTAACCATAATTAGTTCCTCCGTTGTTATACTTTATTAAGAAATTATCCGAGTCTTGCCTCAAGAGCAGCCTTCTGATCCTCATAGCCCGGCTTGCCGAGAAGAGCGAACATATTCTTCTTGTAGCTCTCAACACCCGGCTGGTTAAACGGATTAACACCGAGCATATAACCTGAAATAGCACAAGCCTTCTCAAAGAAGTAGATGAGATAGCCAAGCTCTGATTCGTTCATTTCGGGAACATTAAGAACAATGTTCGGTACACCGCCGTCATTATGAGCGAGAACTGTACCCTCGAAAGCCTTCTGATTTACGAATCCCATTGTCTTGCCCGAAAGGAAGTTAAGACCGTCAACATTTGTCGGGTCTGTACCGAGAGTAACTTCTTTTTTACATTTATCAAAGAGAACAACAGTTTCAAACATTGTGCGTCTGCCGTCCTGAATGTACTGACCGAGTGAATGAAGGTCTGTTGAGAAGATAACGCTTGCAGGGAAAATACCCTTGTTATCCTTGCCCTCACTCTCTGCAAAAAGCTGCTTGAACCACTCTGACATCATTGTGTAAGCCGGCTCATAAGAAACCATAACTTCCATAGTTTTGCCCTTGCGGTAAAGCATATTTCTGATTGCAGCATATTTGTAACAATCGTTTGTCTTTAAATCATCGTTGTCAAATTCTTTCTGAGCTGTTGCGGCACCCTGCATAAGAGCGTCAATATCAGCACCCGAAACTGCGATAGGAAGAAGACCTACTGCTGTGAGAACCGAGAAACGACCGCCTACATCGTCCGGAACAACAAATGTTTCGTAACCCTCTTCGTCTGCAAGAGCCTTGAGTGTACCCTTAGCCTTGTCAGTTGTGCAGTAAATACGCTCTCTTGCGCCCTCTTTACCGTACTTCTTTTCGAGCATTTCACGGAACACACGGAAAGCGATGGCAGGCTCGGTTGTTGTACCTGACTTGGAAATCATATTTACGGAAACATCCTTGCCCTCGCAAAGCTCCATGATTTCTGCAAGTGCAGATGAACTGATTGAGTTACCTGTGAAGAAAATCTGCGGTGTGTCCTTGCAGGTAAGGTTGTAGTTCTGTGATGAAAGAAATTCAATAGCCGCTCTTGCGCCGAGGTAAGAACCGCCGATACCGATTACAATGAATACATCAGTATCTTTCTTGATTTTCTCTGCACACTTCTTGATGCGTGCGAACTCTTCCTTGTCATAATCTGTAGGAAGATTGAGCCAACCCAAAAAGTCATTGCCGAGGCCGCTGCCGTCATGCAACACCTTGTGAGCTGCTTTAACTTCGGCAGCAACACCGTCATATTCGTGTTCGCCGATAAAATCACTTAAATACTTGTCATTTAACTTTGTTGCCATTTATAAATTCCTCCAAAATTCCTATAGCGAAAATAGAATCGCAATAAGTATCTTTGTTGTTTTATTATACTATAATATGAGCGTTTTTGCAAGGTCAATTTGTGAATTTTTAAAATAAACCCGCATTGTTTTTTACACTGCTTTTAATAACAATGCACAAACGCTTGATTTTCCGATAAAATCAAAGGGAAATCAGCGAGGCGAACACATATTCAAGCAATGCGCCGAAGCTTGTTTTTTGAACAGAATCGCCTGCACAAATATCAAAGCTCTGCGCCTTTTTTGAATTGACAAGATATGTAAGCGTACCTATCTTCCTATTTTTTTCAACGGGAGCGTCAATCTTGTCGGGCAGGTCGATTTCGGTTGTAATTTTAGCACCGTTTCCTTTGTCAACCACTATTTTTGAAGAAACCTTACATTCAAGCTTTACGCTGTCGGTCATACCGCCGTTCACTTCAATGCTTTTCGGCATATCTTCGGGAAGTGTTAATTCTTTCACGGAAACATTTGCAAAGCCGTAATCAAGAAGTGCCGCCGCATCTGCAAATCGCTCTTTGCCTGTTTTACAGCCGAGAACAACGCTTATCAGCGAAACATCTCCCCTTGTTGCGGTTGCAGACATACAGCAACCCGCATCGTTGGTTGTGCCTGTTTTCAATCCCGTAATTCCGTTATAGGTTTTCAACAGCTTGTTCGTGTTGACAATCTGAGTTTTACCGCCGCGAAGATTGTCGAGCCAAATTGATGTGTAGTCAAAAATTTTCTCGTGTTTTGTAAGCTCTCTTGACATAAGCGCAACATCATAGGCAGAGGTTATATGCCCCTCCTCATCAAGTCCGTTACAGTTTTTGAAAACGGTGTCGTTCATTCCGAGCTCTTTGGCACGGCTGTTCATTTTTTCAACAAAAGCGTCCTCGCTTCCGCTGATATGCTCCGCAAGTGCAACCGCCGCATCATTGGCAGATACAACAACCGTTGCCTTTATCATATCATCCGCACTCATGGTTTCGCCTTTTTCAAGCCAAATGTCACTTCCGCCCATTCCTGCGGCGTGTTCGGATGCAGTAATTTCATCGTCAAGGCTTAATTTTCCGCTGTCAACAGCCTCAAAGACGAGCAAAAGCGTCATTACCTTTGTTACGGACGCACACGGTCTTTGCTCATGTGGATTTTTCTCAAAAAGAACTTTGCCTGTTGACGATTCCATTAGCACGGCAGACGGAGCGGATATGCTGTCTGCACTGAGAGCATTCACCTTTATTCCGACAAACGGCGACAATAAAAGCACAGCACACAATGTTATTGAAACAAATGCCTTTCTTAACATAAAAAACACCTCGTTCATTAATATGAACAAGGTGTCGAATGTATGTAATAAAATATGTGCATTTTTTGAAGCTGTAACTTTTTAGTACTGCTCAATAAGACAAACTGCGTGAGCGGAAATGCCCTCAAGTCTGCCTGTAAAGCCGAGCTTTTCCTCGGTAGTAGCCTTCACGCTGACGAGCGAAACATCAATTCCGCAGGCATTGGCAATATTTTTTCTCATTTCGTCAATATGCGGTTTCAGCTTTGGCTGTTGAGCAATAACGGTTGAGTCGATATTGACAATTCTGTAGTTGTACTCGGCAAGCACACGGCACACCTCTTTCAAAAGAAGAATACTGTCTGCACCCTTGTACTTTTCATCTGTATCGGGAAACAGCTTTCCGATATCACCGAGAGCCGCCGCACCGAGAAGTGCGTCCATAATTGCGTGAACAAGCACATCGGCATCCGAATGACCAAGAAGTCCGAGTTCAAAAGGAATTTCTGTGCCTCCGATTATCAGCCTTCTGTTCTCGGCAAATTTATGCACATCATATCCGTGACCGATTCTCATATAAATCTCCTTTGCACAATCAACCCTGCTGTCTTGACTTGAGAATACTCTCGGCAATAACAATGTCAATCGGGGTTGTCAGTTTAATATTTTCCTCATTGCCCTTTACAACAAGAACCTCGCCGCCCATATTTTCAATAAGCGAGCAATCGTCTGTAAAGTTGATGAGATTATCGCCGGCATTTTCAAGAGCAAAGCGGTACAAATCGCGCTCAAAAACCTGCGGAGTCTGAACGGCACGGAGCTGTGAACGGATAGGAGTGCTTTCTATATTATTGAAACCGTCAACAACCTTGATTGTATCTTTTACGGAAGTTCCGAGAGTTGCCGCACCCGTATCAAAAGCCGCCTCAACAACACGCTCAATTTCTTCAACAGTAATAAGCGGTCTTGCACCGTCATGAATTGCATAGTATTTGGCGTTTTCACTGCACGCACCGATTCCGTTACGCACGCTGTCAGCACGGCTGTCACCGCCCTTGACGAGTTTTGAAACCTTGCTGAAACCGTTAAGCTCGATAATTTTATTGATTCTGTCGTTATCCTGTTCACGGCAGACAATTACAATTTCTTTTATAAGGTGGCATTTTTGGAATGCCTTCAGGGTGTATTCAATTGCAGGTCGTGACAAAAGCGGAATAAACTGCTTGCTGTCGGCAATTCCCATTCTCACAGAACCGCCTGCCGCAACAATAACCGCAGATACAAAAGCTGACATATTCAACCCTCCGTAATTTTATTTTGCAATTTTATATATAATTTCTTTTAAAGAAAATCAAATCTTATCAAGAGCCTGACTGATGTCGGCAATAAGATCATCAACATTTTCAAGACCTACCGAAAGTCTGATAAGGTCGGGCGCAATGCCTGCCTCAACAAGCTGTTCATCGGTCAACTGACGGTGGGTGTGGCTTGCGGGATGAAGAATACAGGACTTTGCATCTGCAACATGAGTAGCAATGCCGCAGAGCTTTAAGCTGTCCATAAATTTAACCGCACAATCTCTGCCTCCCTTAACCGCAAAAGCAATAACACCGCATGAGCCGTTCGGAAGATACTTTTCAGCAAGTGCGTGATACTTGTCATCTTCAAGGTCGGGATAATCAACCCACGCAACCTTGTCATTGGCTTTGAGAAATTTTGCAATTTCAAGAGCATTTTTGCAATGTCTTTCCATTCTCACATGAAGACTTTCAAGACCGTTCATAAGATAAAAAGCGTTCTGCGGTGACTGGATTGAACCGAGGTCACGCATAAGCTGAGAAGTTGCCTTTGTAATGTAGCCGAGCTTGCCGAATTTTTCGGCATAGACAATGCCGTGATATGAATCATCGGGGGTTGTAAGTCCCGGATATTTGTCGGCATATTTCAGCCAGTCAAAGTTGCCGCTGTCAACAATTGCACCGCCGACAGAAACAGCGTGGCCGTCCATATATTTTGTGGTTGAGTGAGTAACAATGTCAGCACCCCACTTAATCGGCTGACAATTGACAGGGGTTGCAAAAGTGTTGTCAACAATAAGCGGAACACCGTGTGAGTGAGCAAGTCTTGCAAACTTTTCAATATCAAGAACAGACACGGTCGGGTTGGTAATTGTTTCACCGAACATTGCCCTTGTGTTTGGTCTGAATGCCTTTGCAAGCTCTTCTTCGGGAAGATTCTGATCGACAAAAGTAACATCAATGCCCATTTTCTTCATTGTAACACCGAGCAGATTATATGTACCACCGTAGATTGCAGACGATGCAACAATGTGACTGCCTGTTTCGCAGATGTTAAAAAGTGCAAAGAAGTTAGCCGCCTGACCGCTTGATGTGAGCATTGCGGCAATGCCGCCCTCAAGGTCGGCAATTTTTGCGGCAGTCATATCATTTGACGGGTTCTGCAAACGGGTATAAAAATATCCGCTGTCCTCAAGGTCAAAAAGTCTTCCCATTGCATCACTTGAATCATACTTAAAGGTGGTGCTTTGATAAATGGGCATCTGTCTTGGTTCACCGTTCTTAGGCACATAGCCTGAATGCAGACACTTTGTTTCCTGTTTCATTGTAAAAACTCCTCCGTAATTTTATTAATTTTAACTCATTATAAACTCATTTTAACTAAATACTAACTCAAAATCGGATACCGAATTATCCGAAAAATTCTTTAATAAAGTTCATTATTGCATCTGTTCCGAATACAACGCCTGCAACTATAAGCAAAAGCAGTAATGCGCTGACAACTCTTACGGTTGTACGCTTTGCACCCGTCATTTTTTCAAACTGCTCGTCAAGCGTTTCGCCGTCATTCTCGGTGTATTCAACATCTTCGTCAAGAATTTCTTCGCCCTCAAGCTTGATTGCGCCGATTCCCACGCAGGTGTCGAATGCCTTTTCATAAGCCGAATACGGAACATAGACATCATAGGTCAAATCATCATAACCCGTGTATGCCTTAATGCTTTTACTGTATTTATTTTCCATACACTTTTTGATTGTAGCGTCACACGGAACGGTGCTGTCCTCAAGTGCGGCTTTAACTCTCTGCAATTCAAAGCCCGATGCCGTGAGCAAATACACGGGAGTGTTTTCATCGGTTATTGTTTTAAGCTGAGCCTTGCAGTTTTTGCAGACTGTTTCCTCATCGTTATGCAAACGCTTGCATTTTGAACAATATTTCATAGACAAATCCTTCGTTATTTCATTTTGTTATCTACAATTTTAACACAAAAAGACAGCATGAGCAATACCCCACGCTGTCTTTATCCATAAATTTTTGTGCAGTTTTGTTATAAATTTAATTTTGTATCAACGGTCTGTAACCGCCAAAAAGTAAAAGCACAAAAATTACGGTAATACAAGCCTTATAAAAGGAACAAAAATAACATCATTCTGTAGGGGCGTCCCATTGGGCGCCCGCGAGTAACGGCACAGAATTTATGATAAATACGATTATATAAATACCGCAAAGATAATGCCATTCTGTAGCGGCGAACCGCAACATTCATCATACAGAAAAAACACCCGATCATACAATCGGGTGTTTTCTCTAAGTTAAATACCCATAAACATAAAATGGAAGTATTAGACTAAATTAAAATGAATGTTTTCTTTTGAGAACAAACATAACCGCTGCCGCCAAAATCATAACTGTGGCAATAATTGCAGGAGTTGCAAAGTTACCTGTTGCAACAACACCGTTGTTAGCTGTACCGTTTGTGGTGTTGTTATTGACTGCATTGTCTTTTGTTGCAACATCACTTGTTGCAGAAGAAATGTTACCGCTCGGCTTTGTTGGAGTGTCAATAGTGCTGTTGCCGTTAATCTTGCCACTGTTTGGAAGAGGTGGATTAGGATTAGAAACAGATTTTGCTGTGATAGTAACAGTTTGCTCAAATCCTGTCGCAACAACATTAACATCAGCTTTATAATTTCCTAAATCAGTAACCTCTAAATATGTCCAACGATTATCATTAATCTGTGTACTCTTATATGTCCAATAATACATAACAAAATCAGTGCCAGAAACACTATTCATTATTTCAGTATCTTCAGTGACTTTAAAGGTTTTTTTAGTGCCATTTAAATAGGTCAATACAAACTCTGTGCCAATCATATTGTTTGCGATCGAATTGTTCTTATCAAGTGACATATACCAATCATAATGTGAGTCGTCATCTCTAGGCACTGCTTTTGTAAATAACGGAGCTGTAAAGACTTTATCCGGAAGCTTTGTGATTTCGCAACTTACAACCATTTCTTTATTTGATTCAGGATCAAATTTTACATTTTTAATGTCATAATATGCGTATAAATAAGAATTTTCAAGTGCATAAGCATTATGTGCATAGTCATAGTAAAGTGTAATAGATACTTTTCCGTTCACAACTGAATAATAACCAGATATTGTGCCTTCATATCCTTTAATTTCGGGATAAGGCGGTGTAATATCATTAAACCGCCCATCATCAAGATTTTTGCAATTTACATCAAAAGACTCTCCATTATTGTAAGTTACTTTAACTACAACCTTGCTCCAAAAATTCTTGTCAGTAACTTCTCCGTTAACCACTTCTGCTGATTCAGGAGCCTTAATAATTTTCATTGATACAGGCTTCAAATTTTTCGAAACCTCGTCAGGTGTTGCTGAGTTTTCGGTTGCAAATGCCTGAACAAATACTGTCTGCACAAGGCATACCGCCAACAAAGCAGACAGCAAAATCGTAATAAATTTTGAATGTTTTCTCATAATTTCCTCCATCATTTTATTGTTTTAGCTGATATGCAAGATTAATATTTTTATTTTAAACACCATTCCCCTCTGAATAATTATTTAAAAATTAACCCAAAATACCATTGCCGTTTTACTGCATTTTGCGGTATATTGCAATACAACAATCTGCGGTATGCTATACTGTATGCGAGGTGAATTCTGTGTATAAAAGAATCAGGGAACTGAGGGAAGATGCCGACCTCACGCAAAAAGAAGTTAGCAAAATTCTGCATTGTTCACAACAGGTTTACAGCAATTATGAACTTGGTCAGCGTGACATCCCCACCGCTGTTTTGATTTGCCTCGCAAAACATTATCGCACCAGCACCGACTATATTTTGGGGCTGACTGACAACAAAGACTTACCGGATTATACGCACAATTAATCGGCAAGCTATTCGTCCCGAAGATGTTCTTCGGGATTTTTATGACATTAGTTTACTGCATTTTGCGGTATTTGTCAAGATATATGCAGATAAAATATGATTTTTATTTAAGCAACACTCTGATTTAAAGTAAATTAAATTTTTCAAAGCAATCATCATCTTGTATTTTGAGTTCATTGGACACTTGTGCAAATAATAATACACAATTTATGATAAATACGATTATATGAATATGAGTACCGCAAAGACAATGCCGTTTGTTTTCCCGTTTTCCGGTAATTATATTTTAGGACAATTCGTCCTAAAAGTCAATAGGACACTATGTACTATTTTATAATTTATTTGGTGATGAAATGAAACTGAGAATAAAAGATTTGCGTGAGGACAACGACCTTACGCAAAAAGAAGTTGCAAAGGTTCTTATGTGCGACCAGTCGCTGTACTCAAAATATGAACGGGGCGAAAGAGAAATCCCTCTCTCCCTGCTTATTAAGCTTGCCGACTACTACGGCACAAGCCTTGATTATCTGACCTGTCGCACAGACAATCCAAACATAAAATAACAGCCGTTTTGAAAATTTGCATTTCAAGACGGCTGTTGTTCTGTTATAAAAAAATCGGCTGATGTTGTTTTCCCTGCAATGCAAGGGTTACGCAATCTTCAAGCTTATCAAAATCAGCCACAAGCGAATTTGGTTTCTTGATGCAATCGTCCTGTTTTAACGGAACGAAGTAAATATTTTTCGTGTTGAGAAGTCTGCCGATGTTCTGTGCCGACGCACCGAGGGCATCATTTGTTGCAACGCACAACAGCACAGGTCTTAAAATTCTCAGATGCGACTTTGCCGCCATTGTTACCGCCGTGTCGGTAATTCCGAGCGACAGCTTTGCAAGCGTGTTGCCCGTACACGGTGCAATCACAAGCAAATCACACATTTTTTTAGGTCCTATCGGTTCTGTCTGCACAACCGAGTGCAGAACAGCTTTGCCCGTTATTTCTTCTGCCCTCTTTACCGTTTCCTCCGCTTTTCCGAAACGAGTTGATGTTGAAAAGGCATTTTGCGACATTATCGGAATAACATCATAGCCTGAGTCAACAAGCCTCTGCATTTGCGTAAAAGCCTTTGAAAAGGTGCAAAAGGAACCGCACATTGCAAATCCTATGGTTGCTTTTGTCACCTGTAAACCTCCTTGATGATGTCAAATACAGTAGTTTTTATAATTTCTCCTGCCGTTTTCGGAGCACATTTTCCGGGGAGCGACAATGCCCTAACGGCATAAATTCCGAGTTTTTCGGCGGTATCAAAATCAACCCCTCCCGGCAGGGACGCAAGGTCTATAATAAGGGTGTTTGTGTCGGTATTCATAAGAAGTTCCCTGTCAAAAATCAACCTCGGAATTGTGTTAAAAGCAATGTCAAACCGCTTTACCGTTCTTAGATTTTCCGTATTAAGTGCATTGTAGCCGAGTGCTTTTACATATGCAAGGTCTGACGGCTTTCTTGCACTCACGGTAACATTTGCTCCGAGTAAAACAAGCTTGTGAGCAAGAATTTTTCCGATTCTGCCGAATCCCGTCACAAGACACTTACTGCCCGAAATCGTACCCTCATATTCTCTCATTGCACATTCAATTGCACCCTCTGCCGTAGGCAATGCGTTGAGAATTGCAAAATCATCTCTTGCTCCGTAATCAAAAATTTCACCGTCCGAAAGCCTTGGATATGCCTTTAAAAATCTACTTTTCATCGTGGTGAAAACAGGCTTTTTAAGGATAATTTCAATATCGTCACCGTCAAGCAAAATGTTCTCGTTTGAAAACGGAGTGTTAAGAGTTCCGTCTATCCTTATTGACGGCAACGGAAAAATCAATGCATCACTTTCCGAAATTGCCTTTTTAACATTGCAAAGGCTCAATGAACCGTGACTTTCAAGCCTGTCAAATCCGCCGAGCAGAACATCATAACAGCTGTCCGAAATTGATTTTGCAAGAAAAAGCTGTCGCTTGTCACCGCCGATTATGCCAAATGTTCTTATGTCGCTCTTTTTCATACACAACACCCGTAAATCAAGTTATTCTCTACACCCTCATATTATGCCGAGTGTCCTTGTGTGTGAACAACACATAAAAGCGACCGCAAAGCATATCACTCTGCGGTCGCTGTTTGTAACTTATTATTTGTGTTTCTTATCAAAAATCCCCATACAATCATCTCATAATATTTTAGGTATGTATTCCTTAGTCCGATAATACCACAAATAAAAAAACAAATTCAATACTCATATTAGTATGTTTTTACAAATTTCTTTCATCGGTAACAATATGCTCAATTCCGCTGTGTTCACGGCTGAGATAATCCTTTAAAAATGACGGAAATGCCTTTACTTTATCAAGCCTGTCAATGGGGATCCAATACATATGTTCCTTTGTTCCAAAGCGTGTGTGGCTGTTGCTGTCAAGTTGCTGAAAATTTCTCGGTTTCATAAGATAATAAAACGAAATTTCGTGACAATCAAGACCTTTGAGTGCATCTGTATTTTCGTTAAAAAAGTTCTCGTGAATAACAGCAAGGCGGTCAATTTCATAGTGTATGCCCGTTTCCTCAAACACCTCACGCAGAACCGCATTTTCGGCTGTTTCTCCCATATGCACTCCGCCGCCTACCGAATAATAGTAATCAACATCACTGTTTCCTGCAAGCAACACGCAATCGTTTTCAACTATGATTGCCGCCGCACGGTATCTAAACCATTTGTTTCCTTCAGTAAAGCAACAATCTAATTCTTTTTCTGTACTGCTCATAATTCACCTTTCTGAGGACAAAACTCCGCCCTCCTGCGAAAGCGGAGGGCGATTTGATATTTGCCGTATATATAATAAAATATTCTTCTCCAAACGAGGTTACGGTCTAAGCCCCATTCCGCCCTCAAGGGTGATGGTTTCGCCGCTCATATACTTGAAATCAGGTGATGCAAGTGCAACACAGGCACGGCCGATTTCTTTTTCAACATCACCAAAATGTCCCATTGGCGGCACTTTTACATTCGCCTTGAATGCGTCGGGATAAGCCTGCTCAAATTTTTCAAGCTGAGCAGTCCATGCAAGCGGACAGACAATGTTGACATTTATTCCGTCCTTGCCCCACTCGTTGGCGGCAACTCTTGTAAGACCTCTTATTCCCTCTTTTGCGGCGGCATATGCACACTGACCGAAGTTTCCGAAAAGTCCGGCACCCGAAGCAAAGTTTATAACCGTTCCCTTTGACTTTTTAAGGTACGGATAGCAAGCCTTCATATAATAGAAGGTTGCGTACAATCCCGAATAAACAGCAAGGTCAAATTGCTCTGTTGTATGATCTGCAAGCGTAACACCCGATGCAGAGGCCTGAGCGTTGTTAATCAAAACATCAATTCCGCCGAATGTTTCAACAGCTCGGTCAACAACATTCCGAACAACCTTTTCGTTATCGCCGTCCTTACTGACATCAGCCTGAACAGGCAACACATTTACTCCGTAAAGCCTTTCGAGTTCCTCTTTGGCATCCTCAAGCTTTTTGACATTTCTGCCTGTAATAACAAGGTTTGCGCCCTCTTTTGCATAAGCAACAGCAATGCCGTAGCCGATTGAGCCACAACCTCCGTTGCTGAGAACAGCCCTTCCTCCGCCTGTAATAACAGCGGTCTTTTCTAATAAAAATCCCATAATTCTATCCTCCTTTGGGAAAAATATGTTGTAAGAGTACAAAAGCTCCTACAATATCATACTAACAGATAGGAAACTTTATGTCAATCCGAAAAACCTACTGCATGGGGATTGTTTGATGCGAAAATTTCTGCCTTGCCAACTGCCTGCGGTGCGTAACCCTAACCCTCATCAACGCTCTTAATTTTAAAGTTTACCGTCTGAAATACAGTCGCTATGCGTTGCGCATAAATAGGCTTCCTTTTGTTCCTTATTTCAGACAGCGCTTTGCTCCCTCTTTCCGCCACCGGCGGCGGTCGCAAGGCTACGCCTTCGTGCCCCTTGGTTGGCAAAAAAATCTGTAAAATAAAAAAATCAGTACATCAACTGTACTGATTTAATGGAGCGGATGACGGGGCTCGAACCCGCTACCTCCACCTTGGCAAGGTGGCGCTCTACCAGATGAGCTACATCCGCATTAAATTGGTGCCTCCGGGCGGAATCGAACCACCGACACGGGGATTTTCAGTCCCCTGCTCTACCGACTGAGCTACAGAGGCAAAAATTGGCGACCCGGAACGGGTTCGAACCGTCGACCTCTAGCGTGACAGGCTAGCGTTCTAACCAACTGAACTACCGGGCCATTGCGAAATGTATTATATAGTATGTTGACTTTAATGTCAAGATTTATTTTCGAATTTATTAAAAAAAATAGAATTATATTGACGAACTTTGCAATACATTATATCCCATAACTTGATGTAATCGGGTCTTTGAAAAGCGGGATAAGCGGCGGGGCAAAGGTGAAAAGTATAAATATTGCACCCATAATTATAAACAAAATTACGGCGGTAATATTTTTACCCGTTTCCTGCATTTTTTCGCTCTTTATAATAATGTAATCAAGCAAAAATGCGATAAATACGCCAATAAAAAATGAAAGAATATTGAGCCAATCGATATTTTTGCCCATTATTCCCGTGTAGGTGTAGAAAAATGAAAGCGTAGCCGTCATTCCGACAAATACGCCGATAAATTTGGCAGGCAAAATATTTTTTGTGCCTTTCATAATAAATGCTTGTATAACCGTCCATATTAAATAAGGAAAGAAGATTAGTTTTAAATGTTCCCAAGGACTTTCGTTAATTGGGCAGAATAATGCCGCAATAACGCTTTTGTTTGTCCATTCATACACAAAATGCGCAAGCGTGCCTATAATGCTTACAAAAACGAAGCCTATAATATCATATTTTAATAATTTTTTGCTCATTTTATCACCCGATTTATTATATGTTATAAATATATAGATTATAAATTGAAATATTTGCTTGACATTTTGAATGAGTTATGATAAAGTATAACACGCACGAGATGTGCAAAATTTAATCTTGACAGGTTTAACCCGTCAGCTTGCAGAAGTACTCAAGTTGGTGACGAGGCGCCCCTGCTAAGGGCGTAGGTCGGGTAACCGGCGCGGGAGTTCGAGTCTCCCCTTCTCCGCCAAGAAAAAGCCAAGTCAAATGATTTGGCTTTTTCTTTTTCTATAAATCGGTTCCCAAATTGTTATTTTTTCGGGATATTTTAGCTCTTTTGTCAAAAATGTTTATTTTGAATTACAATCTTTCAAGTTCGGTTGTTTTATGTATAATAATATGCTATAATACAAAATATCATGATTGTATATGGGGGTTTATCAATGAATTACGATGTTGCCGTTGTGGGTGCAGGCGTTATCGGTTCGCTTATCGCAAGAGAACTGAGCCGCTATGATATCAGTGTTGCGCTTGTTGAAAAATGCAACGACGTGGCAATGGGCACTTCAAAAGCAAACAGTGCGATTGTTCATGCAGGTTTTGATGCAATGCCAGGCACGCTTAAAGCACGCTTCAACGTCAGGGGAACCGAGCTTATGCCGGAGATTTGCAAAACGCTGAACGTTCCTTTCAAAAATATTGGTTCGCTTGTTGTTGCTTTCTCAGACGAAGAAAAAGAAACCTTAAGTGTTTTGCTTGAAAGAGGAAAGGCGAACGGTGTTCCGAACCTTGAAATCTATGATGCTAACAAGCTTCATGAGGTTGAACCGAATATCAGCGATGAAGCAAAGGCTGCTCTTTGGGCACCGACGGCAGGTATTGTCTGTCCCTATGAGCTGACGGTTGCGGCAACGGAAAATGCCGTTGTAAACGGTACGGATTTCATTCGTAACTTTAGGGTTAAGAAGATTGATTTTGACGGCAACGGATTCACCCTTGTTGACGGTGAAAAATCAATCGGTGCAAAATACATAATCAATGCCGCAGGTGTTTACAGCGACGAGATTGCTGCACTTATAGGCGACGATTCAATAAAAATTATCCCGAGGAAGGGCGAATATATGCTCTGTGACAAATCGGTCGGTTCACTCGCAAAGCATACAATATTCCAGTGTCCGTCTAAGATGGGCAAGGGCATTCTTGTCACCCCGACGGTTGACGGCAATCTGCTCATCGGTCCGAGTGCACTTGATATTGAGGACAAGGAGGACGTTTCAACAACTGCAAGCGAGCTTGCCGACGTTCTCAAAGCTGCTCAAAAATCCGTTCCGACAGTTTCCACAAGGGCGGTCATCACCTCCTTTGCAGGCCTCAGAGCGCACGGCGTGAACGATGATTTTATCATTGAGCCGAGTAAGAAAAATGACCGCTTCTTTAATGTTGCAGGCATTGAATCTCCCGGCCTTTCCGCCGCCCCGGCTATTGCCGAATATGTCGGACAGACAGTAGCAAAGGCAATCGGTGCGGAGGAAAAATCCGATTTTGTTCCCGAGCGCAAAGCTCCGGTTCGCTTCAGAAACATGAGCAACGAGGAACGCAAGGAGCTTGTTAAGAAGAATCCCGCTTACGGCAGAATCATTTGCCGTTGCGAGACAGTCACCGAGGGCGAAATTCTCGACGCAATTCATGCTCCGGCAGGTGCAAGAGACGTTGACGGTGTTAAACGCAGAACGAGAGCCGGTATGGGTCGCTGCCAAGGCGGATTCTGCGGATCAAAGGTTGTTGAATTGCTTGCCCGTGAGCTTGGCACGGAAATCAACGAAATAACAAAATTCGGCGGCGAATCGAAAATTCTCTATGACAGAACAAAGTGAGGCGGGAAATATGCTTAATTATGATATAGTTGTAATCGGCGGAGGTCCTGCCGGAATGGCAGCCGCCATCAAAGCCAAAGAGTGCGGCGTTGACAGCATTCTTGTGCTTGAGAGAGCCGAGACCCTCGGCGGTATTCTTGAGCAGTGTATACATACAGGCTTCGGACTTCATTATTTCGGCGAAGAGCTTTCAGGCCCGGAATATGCCGACAGATTTATTCAGCTTGTGCATGAAAAAGGAATTGAATACAAAACGGACACAATGGCACTTGAAATAACGGACGACAACGTTGTTTATGCAGTCAACAAGGAGGACGGCTTGCTTGAAATTCAAGCAAAAGCCATTATCCTTGCAATGGGCTGTCGTGAACGTCCGAGAGGTGCGCTTAATATTGCCGGAACAAGAGCTTCGGGCGTTATGACAGCCGGCACGGCACAGAAATACGTTAACATAGACGGCTATATGCCCGGCAAAAAGGTTGTTATCCTCGGTTCAGGCGACATCGGCCTTATCATGGCAAGACGAATGACCCTTGAGGGTGCAGAAGTTAAGGTCGTCTGCGAGCTTATGCCTTATTCAAGCGGACTTACAAGAAATATTGTTCAGTGCCTTGACGATTTCAACATTCCGCTTCGTCTGAGCTGCACCGTAATTGAGGTTCACGGCAAGGACAGAGTTGAGGGCGTTACGATTGCCGACGTTGATAAAAATCGTCGTCCTATCAAAGGCACGGAGCAGTACATTGAGTGTGACACGCTTATGCTTTCGGTCGGTCTTATTCCCGAAAACGAGCTTACAAGAGCGGTCGGCATTGAGCTTGACCCGGTTACAAACGGTGCAGTCGTAAATGAGTTTAGGGAGACCTCACACAAAGGCGTTTTTGCCTGCGGCAACGTTCTCCACGTTCACGACCTTGTAGACTATGTTACCCTTGAAAGCCAGACGGCCGGCGAGGGTGCTGCAAGATATGTCCTCGGTCAAACGAGCAGCCATGAATATGTAAAGACAAAGGGCGTCAACGGTGTTCGCTATATTGTCCCGCAGAAAGTGGATATTAAGAACGAAAATGACGTTAAACTCTTCTTCAGAGTCGGTCAAACTTATAAAAATGCAAAAATCGTCGTTAAATATAACGGCGAGGAAATACTCAGCCGCAAGAAGCCGAGACTTGCTCCCGGCGAGATGGAAAACGTTGTTATTAAAAATGACGTTCTCAAAAGCTTTGAGCATGACGGCATAATTGAAATTTCGGTGGAGGGTTGATTTATGCAGAAGAATATTATTTGCGTTTCATGCCCTATGGGCTGCGGAATTACCGTTGAACTGAACGACAGCGGCGAGGTCGTTTCCGTAACCGGCAACACTTGCAAACGTGGCGACGCATATGCGAGAACAGAATGCACCCACCCGGTCAGAAGTCTTGCAACAACAGTCAAGGTAAGCGGCGGAATTCATAATGTTGTTCCGTGCAAGTCGAAGGGTGCTCTCCCGAAGGAGAAAATCATGGACTGCATGAAAGCCATTGCCGATGTTGAGGTAAAAGCTCCCGTAAAGCTCGGCGACATCCTTATTGAAAACATCTGCGACACAGGAATAAACATTGTTGCGACAAACCATTGTCCGCAGAAATAAAACGAATCCCCTTAGGAGTCTTTTAATGTTCCTAAGGGGATATTTATTTTATATTTCGGTTAGGTTAAAACCCGGTATGAACCTTGCTTTTCTTCCGCCTCACAACAATCGAGGAATACCTGAACTTCGTTCGGGTGAGAAACCGTCAGGCGGCACGAAAAGTTGCTGTTTCAAAGGCTCTTTTCTGCTGACTTTGAAAAAGAGTGATGAAGGATGCGAAGCGCAAAGCTCAAACGTGAGTATCGGTAACCCATACTGTTTTCTCTTATACGCCCTCAGAGATCCCCCCGGAGAGCGTGTATAAATCATGTTGAACCGCCTTAAATCTTGCTGCTTGCCAGAGCTTGATCAATAAGCTTATTCAACTTCTCCATTTGCTTTTTACCCGTGATGGAACCTACGATCGGATCGCCTACGATGTTGCCGTTTTTATCAACCACATATGTCGTTGGATAGGAATACAGACCCGAAGTGAATTTTCCGGCTTCACACTTTGAATCAAACCAGATGTTTTTGTATGATGCACCTTTCTTTGTCAGAATATCCTTTGCTTCCGAAATCGCGGTTTTATCGCCGTCCAGCGTAAAGGAATTTATACCGACTACCTCTCCGCCTTTTTCGGAGAGTTTTTTGTTCAGTGCCTCAAGTTCGGGAATTTCACCGACACAGGGGCTGCAGGTCGTAAACCAGAAGTTTACCACTGTGACTGTATTCCCGGCAAACAGCGTGCTGCTTTTCACTTCTTTCCCGTCAAGGTCCTTGCCCTCGAATGAAGGGAATTTCATCGAGTCACTGTTTTCCTTGGGCTTTCCGTTTTCCGCCGGAACACTCATATCGCCTTCGGACGGTTTCTTTCCGCAGCCCGGGAATTTCTGTTCAAGAACAGTCAGCTTACCCTCGATTTCTTTTATCTGTTCTGCTCCGTCTTTGAGAATTTTAAGTTCATCGGCGGTAAACTGATCTTTTGCACCTTCAATTGTTTTAAGCAAGAAGTCACCGTAGTTGCCTCCGTCCTCGATCATTGCCATTCCTTTGTCGGCAGACATGAATACCTTTTCCCAGAGAGCGTTGTTTTCGGACAGAATCGCCGTTTCCTGTGCCATCAGTTTTTGGTGCAGTTCGGTTGCCTCGTCCTTTGTTTTCGGATCCGCTGTCAGTAATGATGCAATCTTAGCGTCCTTGTTTCCTTCATTCTTCTTATTGTCTTTTGACATACCGCAGGCGGCAAGGCTGAGAATCAGCAGAAACGAAATAAGTACGGCCATTAATTTTTTTGTTTTCATAAGCAATTACTCCTTATCTTTATTTGATATTTTTTGTTTTTTCAAACTTTTTCCCGAGCATATATTATCTTTCCCATTACAAAATCCGTAACGGAATTTAACCGCATCCGTGGGGCAGGCACGCACACACATACCACAGCGGATACATTCGGTATGATCAGGGCTTTTGGTAACATCTACATCCATTTTGCACGCCTTTGCACATTTTCCGCATGAGACACACTTGTTCTTATCAACCTTCATTCCGAGAAAGGATACCTTGTTAAGCAACGCATAAAATGCACCCAGCGGACACAGCCATTTGCAGAACGGACGGTAGAACAGCACGCTCAGCACAATCGTAACAATCAGGATGCCGAGCTTCCACGAGAACAACGACCCTAATGCGGCACGGAGTCCGGAATCGACGGCAGCAAGAGGTATTGCTCCCTCGAGAACCCCCTGCGGACAAATGTATTTGCAGAAGAACGGATCACCCATTCCGATGTCATTGACTGCAAGGGCGGGCAGTAAAACTACCGTTATGAGTAAAACGGCATATTTTATGTAGGTAAGCCCCTTCAGCTTCTTTGTGGAAATTTTTCGGGTCGGAATTTTGTGCAGCAACTCCTGAAACCAGCCAAACGGGCACAGGAAGCCGCAGATGAATCGCCCCAGCAACACGCCCAGCAGAATAAGGAATCCCGTAATATAATACGAAAAAGCAAATTTTGACGACCCAACCACCGCTTGAAACGAGCCTATCGGGCAAGCTCCCGATGCCGCCGGGCAGGAATAGCAATTCAGTCCGGGGACGCAAACGGCTTTCCCTTTTCCTTGATAAATTCCGCCCTTTAAAAAATTCGGCAGGTGGATGTTGGTTAGAAGTGTCGCTGCCGCTTGTATCAAACTACGAAAGCGTGACAAAATCTGTGATATGCCTTTTTTCTTAATATCAGGTTTCTTTCTATCCAATTCCGACACACTCCAAGCACAGTCTGATCGCCTTGCTAAGCACGGTGTCCGCCTCGCCGCGCAAGGCTCCGAAACAAATCATTGCCGCTGCACCGATAAGCAATGCAATTTGAAGCAAGGCTTTTTTTGATCGAATCAATGAAGTCACCCCTTTCTTTTGTGCCCTCATTATAGCACCGAGTATATAAAATCTGCGTTAAGAATAAAAACTTAACAAAAATCTTATGTTTGTATGATATAATAAAATCGTTAAATAAGATGAAAAATGAAAAGTGAGGAGGATTTTATGCATATTTTAGTTGTTGAAGACGAGAAGGTGCTGTGCGAAACAATTGTACGCAGTCTGCGCCGTCTTGATTACAGTGTAGATTCTTGCTATGACGGAAATGAAGCGATTGAGCTTCTCGCCATTGAGAGCTATGACCTTGTACTGCTTGACTTAAATCTGCCCGGCACGGACGGCATGACTGTGTTGCGCAAGTTTCGTCAAACAGACAGAGACACAAAGGTTCTGATTCTTTCCGCACGCAGTGAAGTAGCCGATAAAGTGGACGGACTTGATTCCGGAGCAAATGACTATTTATCAAAGCCCTTTCATTTAGAAGAGTTAGAGGCGAGAATACGCAGCCTGACACGGCGACAGTTCACGCAAAACGACGTGGTTCTTACATGCGGAGATATTTCTTTTGACACCAAATCACGCATAGCATCTGCCGCCGGGCTGAAACTGACGCTCACACGAAAAGAGTCGGCAATTCTTGAATACCTGTTGCTTAACCGGGGACGTCCTGTAAGTCAGGAAGAACTTATTGACCATGTTTGGGATAACAGCGTGGACAATTTCAGTAATTCGATTCGGGTACATATTTCCGCTCTGCGCAAAAAATTACGTGCCGCTCTCGGGTATGACCCTATTCGCAACCGTATCGGTGAAGGATATGTTATGGAGGACAACATCTTATGAGGAAGCTTTCTTTGCAATGGCGCATCACTTTGATGACCGCCGTCTTAATCGGCGTGACCTGCGTTGCCATGAACTGTCTTTTAAGCTTTTCCGGCAGACATTATATGGATTCCATCGGTTCCTATGTTTCGGCCTACAGCAACACAGACTCAGGAGAACCCGGTTTCTTTGATCCGGAACAGAAAAAGACGGATAAAGATCTGACGATTGTTATACACGGTGTGCAGGATTCCTTTATCTCTACTAACTGGTACATTACGGCAGCGGTGACTCTTATCGGCGGTGTATTGGCATATTTTTTCAGCGGCCGTTCACTGAAGCCCTTGCGAACCTTTGCGTCTCAAGTTGAAAAAGTTCAGATGAATAACCTGACCGATATGAAAATAACCGAAGAAGTCCTGCCGGAGTTTAGACAATTCAGCATATCATTCAACAGTATGCTCGACCGTCTTGACGAGGGCTTTACAGCTCAACGGCAGTTCACCGGAAATGCAGCCCATGAGCTTCGCACTCCGCTTGCGCTTATGCAGGCTCAGCTCGATCTTTTTTCCGCAGAGCATCCCGATGTGCTGCCGGAAACGGCGGACTTTCTTTGCCTGCTGCGTGAACAGACGGAGCGAATGTCTCAAATGACGAAAACTCTCCTTGAGATGAGCGAGCTTCGCACGGTGCCGTGTACCGACCAAATAGAGATAGCTCCCATGGTTGAGGAGATTTTTGCCGATCTTTCTCCGCTGGCGGACAGAAACGGTATTGCTCTCGAATCATGCGGCAACGGTGCTATGACCGGCAGCGATACGCTGATATATCGGCTGATTTTTAATCTGACCGAGAATGCCATACGGTACAATCGCCCGAACGGAACAGTGAGTGTTAAAACGTCAAAAGAGGGAACGCATCTTGTTATCCGTATATCCGATACAGGGCACGGTATCCCCGAGCAGTACAGGGAAAGCATTTTTCAGCCCTTTTTCCGTGTGGACAAATCCCGCAGCCGCGAATACGGCGGTGTAGGACTTGGTCTGTCACTTGTTTGGGAAATTGCCGCTCTGCACGGCGGTGATGTTCGGGTTGAAGAAAGCTCCGACATCGGAACAACAATTGCCGTTGCTTTTCCTATGTAAATGTTAATATACTGCAGCGAAATTCTATTGAATAATAAAAAATGTCAAAAACGGTTTCCGACAAATAATTTAATACTGTATACAGGAGGATCAGACAATGACTAAAATAATAACGATTTTTTTAATCATTTTTTCTTTTTTCATTCCGGGAGATATGTCTAAAGCAACCATAACGCCCGAAAAAGAAATAAAAGCCGGCGACACATCCGCTGTATTTAAATTTGAAAACAAAACGGGAAAAATGCTTGACCTCAATATTCTCGTAGAGTCCGTTGAAATGAAAAAGGATGATCAGTGGGTAGAAATCCCGTTTGATCAGATGCTTGACGATAATGATTTTGTTTATATGTCAAAGCTTAATCCGGGAGAATCAACGGATATTCAGGTTCTTTTCCGTCAAAGAGCCGTTTACTCGGAACCTGTTCCCATGCCTCTTGAAGAGGGAAGCTATCGCTTGACAGTCAGCTATAAAACAAATGGGTACAGACTAATATCAAAAGAAGCCAAAATGACCGTAGAATTTACGGTGATGCCTGCGTAACGCCTGCTGACCGTGTCGGAAACCGTTTATATATTTTTATGCCTTGCTTTTTTGACTCTTACAAATTTGTGACAACTTTCAACCGTTTTTTCGGCGCACTCCCGTGCACCTTCGCGTCGCTTCGCTCTGCCGTGCTGCTGGCGATTGCGCTCTGTCAAGCAAGAAAAAATTCTATGTTTATTCCTTGTGATATTTATAACACAATAAAATATTTATGAAAATAAAAACCGCAAGTCTTGAAAAATAAGGCTTGCAGTTTTCATTTATATCGGGAATACATCAGTGCTGTTTTTTTACTCATTTTTACTGTTGAGCTTTTTCAGAATTATATGATATAATGTTTTAAACGAATTAACAACAACGTACATGATGTATCTGAAACGTTTTAAGCAGGGCACTTACACATGAATCACTTGGCGGTTTGCACAAAAGGCAAGCTCGATTTTTGTTAAAAACGAAGTGAGTACTTTTTGCCGTTTTATGGCTCTAATAAGTGTAAGGCAGTCTTATACAGCTTAATAAGGTGACTATTATGGATAGAGGGTTAGAAGTTTATCAGCGCTTTCTCGAGGGAGACGAAAAAGCATTAGATGAGTTGATTGCAATGTATCGTGATCCGCTCACGGCATTCATATGTGGATTTACAAAGGACAACGATATCGCCGAAAGCATAATGATTGATGTTTTCGTTGAATTGATACGCCATAAAGGTTTTAAAGGCAAATCAAGTCTAAAAACATATCTGTTCGCCATCGGAAGAAACAAAGCTTTGCGTCATTTAAAAAGCAACAGACGTGATTTTATATCACTTGACGAAGTGGAAAACTATATTTCAAACGATGAAATATTTACAGAGAAGTTGGTTGAGGATGAGCGTAAGGAAATGATCCACGAAGCTATGGATAAACTAAATCCCGTCTATAAAGAGGTTATTTATCTGCTTTATTTTGAGGGAATGTCATACAAAGAAGCGTCCCTTGTTTTGCGAAAAAATTCTAAACAGATTGCAAATATTGCATATCGGGCAAAGCAGTCTTTGAAATTTCATATTGAAGAAAGGATGAACACTAATGAGCAGAACAAACGAAGAAGTTCGTAATGAAATATTAAAACGTGTCAAAGAACTCGATCAAAAGAGTGCAACAAGAAAAAAAATAATTTATTCTTGCATTCCGGCAGTTGCATGCTTAGCTATAATACTGACCGTTGTTCTATACAATTCTTCTGCACAAAATAACATTGTTGCTCTGCCGCCGCAATCTACGACGAGCAGTAAAAGTAATAACAGCAGTTCAACAGTGCCGAATAGCACAACAGAGAACTACACTACGCAGCAACAATCTACGCAACCGACAAAAGAGACAAATAAGGTATCGGTTCACCTGTTTCCGGCATCAAAACAAAATCCTAATGTTGATTATTTTACAGAAGATGAATGTCCGCATATAGATGTCGTTTTGAACGGCAAAATTATATACAGACAATTACCGTTAGAAGAATATCCGGAATACGGTTTGAATAAGCGATTGACAAAATCCGATTTCGGTGCGTTTATCGGAACAGTTGTTGAAACGGCAGAGAACGATCCTTCTGTTAAGGTGGGAGCACAGGAGCCTACCTTAAAAGGAAGCTCTGTGTACTATTACGCCCCAAGTAATAAATCCGCACTCATTGTCCAAAAGGGTGAATATTGCAGTATTTTTGTTTTTGATCAGTTTGGTGATGATAAAAGTCCCGGTTTTAAAGAAATCTATTCTCTTTACGGCACCTATTCTGCCGATGATATAGCTTACTTAAGTTATACTGTTCAAGGCATGGAGGGAACTCAATACTGTGAAATTGAAAAAGGTAACGTTACAAACAGAAACAAAATAAACACCTTCTATAAAATAACGACTGTACTCGTGCCTTTTGAAATAAAAGATCCTATTGCTGTGACCCCGGATTGGTTGATAAAAGCTCACGCAGAATACGAAGCTCACCCCGAAGATTATAAACGGGAAGACATTAATGTCAATATACACTTTAAAAACGGAATGATATTCAAATACTTCGACTATCTGCCGTATTTATCAACAGGGTATGTAGAAGGAATGGAATTATTAACACCTGAACAAAATGCTGAATTGAGAGCCGCTATAACGGCGGACTGACGATATGAAAAAAATAAATACTAAATTGCACAAACTTCGCAGGGTTCTTTTTCTAATATTAGCGTTGTTTTTCATTACGGGCTGTACCAGCCATACACAAAATCTTAAACCTATAACCGGCGAAGCCGACTGTTCTCGGCTGCCATCAGAGATAGTTCCTTCATTCCCTTCAAGTTCATCTCAAGCAATAACATCATCTCAGAAAGCAGAGCCAAGCCCCGAAAAATCCGCTATCGCTTCCGAAATCTCCTCATATTCATCCGAGAAATCATCAATAACTGCTATTTCAGACAACGGTGGCATAGACACTGTACAGTACGGTATCTTATATGACATAGCCAGGGGAGAAGTCCTGTGGGCAAAAAACGCCGACAGCAAAGTATATCCGGCAAGCCTTACAAAATTGTTGACTGCTTATACCGCTTTGCAATATGTTCCAAAAACCACTATTTTTACTGTTGGCTCAGAACAAAAATTAGTAAACCCCCAGTCCAGTCTTTGTTTGATTCAAGAGGGGCATCGCCTTACACTTTATGATTTGATATGCGGAATGCTTATGGCTTCAGGTAACGATGCAGCATATACTATTGCAGTAAATACCGCAAAATATGTGTACGGTAAAACAATAACAGATACTAAAGCAGTAAAATTATTCTGCGGCTTGATGAATCAAACAGCTGAAAAAATAGGCATGCGATATAGTAACTTTTGCAATCCCGACGGATGGGATAATACAAATCACTATACAACAGTAAATGATTTACTGCAACTGTCACTATGTGCATATAAAAATAATGATATCCGCACGATTGCAGGACAAGCAGAAAAATATGTAGTTTTTTCCTCCGGGCAAAATGTTACTTGGGAAAATACCAATTTATTATTGCATAGCTCAAGTAAGTATTACTTCCCTTATGCAACGGGATTAAAAACAGGAACAACCGACAATGCAGGAAATTGTTTAATTGCAACAGCTAAAAAAAACGGTAAAGAATTTATTGTTATCGGAATGGATTGCGATACAGATGCCCAAAGATATGATTTTGCAATCCATATGTTAAACAAAGCATTCATACAGAAATGAGGTGAGTCCCATGTACACAATATAATTTAATCTAAAATAATGAAAATTAACGGGTGATGAAAAATGAAAAAAATAAGAAAAATTATTGCTTTGTTGTTGGCGTTGGTTTTGACATTTGGAGTACTTTCTGCTAATGCTCTTGCAGCAAAAGCAAGAGCAACAACATATTATGCGTATTCCATAGGTGTAAATCACGGAACAACCAATAGCGGCTTAAGCGGCAATTTTGTCCCAAATGTCAAATATGCTAATACATGCTATGGTATAATTAACGGCATAGATTCGTACTACAATGATGAACCAACTGTCAGCTATATGAAAGGCAACAATCCGGCCGGCGTTCGTCGTATTGCAAGTCGAGTTGTTTGGCTTAATGGTCATGCTAGTAATACCACTATCTTATTCAATCACAACAATAACGGCGGTTCCTATGATACAGGAGTATATTATGGAAACGACACAAGCAAATACGTTGGAATTAAAAGCACAAATATGTCCGGCGTAGATCTTATATCCTTTGTTGGATGTGAAACAGCTAAAGGTGGCTCTAACTTAGCCTTCAGTGCCTACTCTAAAGGCGCAACTACTGCTGTTGGATTTACAGGAAAAATTGTGTCCCGTTCTGCTGACGGACAAGGCTGGTGCCGCAAATATAATGACGCTTTGTCTATCGGTCATACCATTTCCAGTGCAATATCTTACGCAACATCTTTTTATCCCAATTCAAATTTGCCCAATTATGTTAAAATATATGGCTCAACCACTAACCGAATTGCCTCCTCTGGCAGTGTAGCTTCCGTTACTGATGCAGATTATACTACAGGAACAGAAATTATCAATGTTGATACGGTATACAACAATATTGGCAACATCCGTAACGGAGAGCTTAAAAACTATACTACAAATTTTGCAGATATCATCAACAGCATTCACGCATATGACAGTGAGTTTGATGTAAAAGATTATAAAGTATCTGTAAATATGTACTCAGACGACGGCAATAGCGGTATTGTAATCTTCACCTATAAAATTGGTGATATTCTCACAAACAAAGCATATGTCGCTACAATCGAAAGCGGTATGATAACCGATATCATTTGTAACGGTATTGCCGTAGAAAGCAATTCAGCAAACATTAAAAAGAACCCATATACAACTTCTTCAGAAGAAGCTTTGCTGAAATTAGTTGCGGAACATAAAATGCGACAGGTTGCTACAGCATCAATTACAGATGAAAATATAGTCAGCGAAGAAACTAACTATATCTACGATTATAATAAAGACACATTGATTTATCAGAAATGCGTTTATACGGTTATTCCATCAGCTGATAACGTTATTGTTGATACAGTTACTGAAGAAATTCTTAACTAGATATTTGTTGAGATTAGCCTAAAATACAAGTCCGCACACTTTTAAAAAAGTCTGCGGACTTATTTCTTAGATCTTTTCAAAAAAGCACTTCAAGAATGTAATCTACCCGATATTAGAATACACGATCTCAGACATTCTTATGCTACACTGCTTTTATCTAAAAACATATCCCCAAAAGTAGCAAGCGGTATGTTAGGTCATTCGGATACTCGGACAACCCTTGACATATATTCTCACCTTTTAATAAATATGCAGAAACCCGTTATTAACGCTCTTAACGATACTTTCAAAGACATTACAGTGACAAAACAGTGACAAATGCAAGACAAAAGAGGGTTCAACCTTGCGATACATTAAAAATATTTATAAAAAGAAAAAGACTGCAAACCTTGAAAAATAAGGCTTGCAGTTCTTTTTATGGCGGAGAGCAAGGGATTTTTTCGGTGCACTCCCGTGCACCTTCGCGTCGCTTCGCTCCTTGACCACGTCGGCGAAAACAGTCCACCGGACTGTTTTCTTCCGCAGACAAGTCTGCTCCCTCCTTGTTCGAATCCCTTTATTTATTTTTGCCAATACAAAAAGCAGGCCTTGCGACCTGCTTTTTACATTGGCGGAGAGCAAGGGATTCGAACCCTCGAACAGGCTTTGACCTGTTACACGATTTCCAAATCAAGCAACGGTTATTTAAGCTGTTATTTAGCGGTTTTAATTCCTATATTAGAAAATAAATCCATTATTTTCTAACCATTTTACAAATTACAGTGACAAAAACAGTGACAAAAAGCTACTGACTTTTTACGGTCGTTAGCTTCTTTTTTATTGTTCGTCCAATTGGTTTTTAGCCTTTTTCAATTCATTTTCTGCAAAGTTTAGAATATTCATCAGAGCTAATTTTTTTATCTCGTCTTTTTCTGCTTTAACTTTGGCTCTTAGTTCGCTTATCTCTCTTTCTTGTTCTTCGAATATCTTTCGGGCTTTGTCTTTATCTTTGCTGTAATCGTCAGCTCCGATAATTATATCAACAGGTATTTCATAGAGCTTTGATAATCTCACAAGCATTTCCGCAGGTGGTTCACTCGCTCCACTTTCGTAGTTTCTATAAGTTTGATATTGAACCTTTAAAAGTTCTGCTACTTCTTTTTGTTGTAATCTTGCGTTTTTTCTAAGTTCTATTATGTTTCTTGCTATAAGCTCTTTTCGCTCTTGTTTATTATACAGATAATTGTATTTCTTTAACTTTTCATACATTTTAATCACCTATTCAATTATATTTTATATTTTTTGATTTGTCAACAACTCATATTTTCTTGTAATTTGTGAATTGATTATTAAATAATTAAATTAGGTATTGACAACTTATAATAATTGTTATATATTTATTACAGAGTAATTATTTTATATGATTTAATAATTATTTTGATTACTTTTAAAGGTGGTGATTAAATGTCAAAAGTATGTGATAGTTCTACGTTGTCGGCATTGGATAGCCTTACAAATGATTTAAAGGTTGTTTCTTTTGCTTATCGCTTGTATGTAGATACTATTTGTGATGACCGTTCAAAAGATAACTTGTCGGAGCTTTTCGCCTTGCTGTCTTTGAATATGGAAAATCTTGAATATCTTTCCTCGCAGTTCGATAGGCTTCGTAATTGCTTATATTCTGAAATTACTATGACTTATGATAGTAAGTTTTAGTAAGGTTGTATATGGTGGTGTAGTGTCCTATTGTCGGTACTGTCACACGCTTTAGCGTGACAGGAACGACAAAAACAGAGGTCGCACCCTTTCCGAGGGGCAGGGCTCGCAGTTTGTAGGTACGGGGCAGAAAGTGAATTTGCCCTGATCCAGCATATACAATAGAACGGCTTTAGCCGTTCCACCTTACTCCTGTAGTAATGCAGAAATTACGGCGGTTTTTCTCTTTTCGTGGCAGTATTAGTTACTGTAGGTGCTGAAAGGTGTATTTGCCTTATTCAGCAAAAAGGTTTTATTGATGTCTTTTGCCTCTTGTAATGACCTCAAATGCCCTATTCTACGTGCTTTCAGCACCTTTTAACTTTGCAAAAAAATGTCGCACAATTTACATATATAAGTATATTACTTGATTATAGACTAAAAATTAAGTCACTTTTAAAAAACTGACCTCTTGCAGAATGTAAATTCAGATGTAGAAAGTAGGTTTTAACAGAGAAAAATTTTAGTCTTGGTAGGTAGTAAAAGTAAAAAATAATATGTAGAAAGTACGCAAATTGAATTTCACTTTAAATGTTGGAAAGGGCAAAACAAATGGGAAAACACTTTCAAAGGTTGTCCCACGTTTATATATTCCCCCCCGCACAACAAAAAAGCGGAATAACGAAAAGAAAGACAAAGCAACAAAAACTACGAGCAGTACGGCACACAAGAGAGATATAACCACACAACAACAATGAGCTTTTTTGTTGTGCGCCGTCACGGAGTGACAAGCCGTCCGCAGGACACGCCGTAGGCGGAAAGCTCATTTATTAACTTGATTAAAATAGTATATTAGCAGATTTGAGGTGATATTTATTTGAATGATTTTTTAGTTCCCGAAAGTGAAGTTCGTTTTAATACAAAGGTAAAGAATTACCCTGACGGGTCGCAAAGACTTACTGTATTTAATAAACCCGTTTATATTAAGCCCGGTTATGAACTTCACGAATATAAAGACCGTGATAGACCGACTGAATATAATACAGACGGTGAAAGTAGACTTGATAATCTTCATAGGACGAAAAATAAAGTATTTGATATTGCATATATGAACGATTGGCAATTCTTTGTTACAGGTACTTTTCGTCCTGATGATAAAGTTGACAGATATAACCCCGTTGAATGTAAAAAGGCTTTGCAGTATTTTTTGAATAACCAAACTAAAAGAAAAGGTTTAGTATATTTGTTGCTTCCCGAACATCACAAAGACGGTGCAATTCATTTTCACGCTCTTATTAAAGGTGATAAACTTAACCTTGTTGACAGTGGCAAACGTTTAAAAGACGGTAGGGTTATATATAATTGGGTTGATTGGAAATACGGCTTTACAACCGTTCTACCTCTTGTCGGGGATATCTCTTTTGTTTCAAAGTATATTACAAAGTACATAACAAAAGACGTAAAAAAGATATTCGGTCAATATTATCTTGCAGGCGGTAAAGGTTTAAAGCGTGATGTACCTTTCGAGCTTTGCAATACTGACTTTGACGGTTACGACTGTCAGGAATACTGCATCGAAGATGCACATTTAAGGGTCAAATACCCTGAAAATAATAATTATTTGGAGGTTTTAAAAAATGTTAAATAATCGTGTTGCTTACAATGTACCCGAAGTTGCTAAACTTCTCGGTATTAGCGTTTCAAAGTGTTATCAGCTTGTAAAGAGCGGTTCTATTCCGCATCTGCACCTTGACGGCAGATATATTATTCCTGTTTCCGCTTTTGATAAATGGCTTGATAATTCTGTTACTGGCGGTGTCTTAAAGTGAATGGTTCAGTTATAAAACGTGATAAGTCATATATGGCTTATTATTATACTGGCGAAAAAATCAATGGTAAATATGTTCGCAAGTCAAAAAGCGGTTTTAAAACAAAAAAAGAAGCTCAACGTTTCCTACGTTCCGTTATTGAGGATATCGAAGCAGGTTTGAAAGTCCAAGGTTCAGAAGTCCTGATGAAAAACTTTCTTTCTGAATGGCTTGATATTTATAGAAATACTCCGGGTTTAGCCGAAAATACATACAGAGGATATCTCACTAACATAAACAATCACATTATCCCCGTTATAGGCGATATTAAGCTTAATTCTTTAAAGCCCGAAGATATTGATAGATTATTGCTTACAATGACCGAAAAGGGGCTTTCTGTCACTTCTCAGCGGTATGTTATATCTGTTATCAGAAAATCGCTGAAATGGGCTGTAAAACGCCGTATTTTGCGTTTTAATGTGATTGACTATGTAGATATACCAAAACCCGAAAAATTCAAGTCTACGGTCTTGAATGAGGAACAGTTGCAAGTTTTATTGAATTATTGTCGTAGCAAGCCTTTACTTACTCCGATTTCTTTAATTCTCTTAACAGGTTTACGACGTGGTGAGGCTTTAGGGTTGAAATGGTCGGATTTTGATTTTGAAAATAAAATACTTCACGTTCAGAGAACCGCTACACCTGCTAAAGGTGGATATCATTTTTCGGATTGTAAGACTGAGGATAGCAACCGCTTTATATCTTTTCCCGATATTCTGATTGATATATTGAATGATTGGAAAGCGTATCAGTCTGATTTCAACCTTTTGATTGATAACTTCAATCCCGAAGGCTATGTATTTTGTAATTATACAGGTAATATAATTTCTTGTTCTTCTATACTCCGTTATTTCAAAAAAGCGCTTCAAGAATGTAATTTACCCGATATCAGAATACACGACCTTAGACATTCATATGCTACATTGCTTTTATCGAAAAACATATCCCCAAAGGTAGCAAGCGGAATGTTAGGTCATTCAGATACTCGGACAACCCTTGACATATATTCTCACCTTTTAACAAATATGCAGAAGCCAGTTATCAACGCTCTTAACGATACTTTCAAAGACATTACAGTGACAAAACAGTGACAAATGCAAGACAAAAGAGGGTTCAACCTTGCGATACATTAAAAATATTTATAAAAAGAAAAAGACTGCAAACCTTGAAAAATAAGGCTTGCAGTTCTTTTTATGGCGGAGAGCAAGGGATTTTTTCGGTGCACTCCCGTGCACCTTCGCGTCGCTTCGCTCCTTGACCACGTCGGCGAAAACAGTCCACCGGACTGTTTTCTTCCGCAGACAAGTCTGCTCCCTCCTTGTTCGAATCCCTTTATTTATTTTTGCCAATACAAAAAGCAGGCCTTGCGACCTGCTTTTTACATTGGCGGAGAGCAAGGGATTCGAACCCTCGAACAGGCTTTGACCTGTTACACGATTTCCAATCGTGCTCCTTCGGCCAGCTCGGACAACTCTCCAAATTCTTTTTCACTATTTAATTGATGTTACACGATTAAAAATCGTGCTCCTACATAGCTTTAATATTATACCCGAACGCAAAGTGAAAATCAAGTGTTTTTTTTAAATTTTCACTCGATATCAAAATGTTTCTTCCATTCCGCCTCACGGAAGCCGATCAGGACGGTGTCGCCGTCAATGATAAGCGGTCTTTTTACCAGCATTCCGTCTGTTGCGAGCAGGTCAATTTTCTCCTCGTCGGTCATGGTCGGAAGCTTCTCTTTAAGATTCAGCGACTTGTAGAGCATGCCGCTTGTGTTAAACAGCTTTTTAATCTCAATACCGCTTGCCTTGACCCACGCCTTAAGCTCATCGGCGGTCGGATTTTCCTCTTTAATATGTCTGTCAACATAATCAATGTTATGCTCGCCGAGCCACTTCTTCGCCTTTTGGCAGGTTGAGCATTTAGGATATTCAATAAAAATCATAGACATACCTCACTTATCATAGCTTTCCGTGAATGAATGAAGCTCGCCGCCGTCGCAGTCACGGTAACCGATTATCGTTGCAAGGTTGACATTGTGAACACTCTTGAAAATGTTCATGTCCACATTGTCATTCTCCTCCTTGAGCTTTTTAATGAGCATTTTGACCTCCTGGCGTTTGGAGCCGTTATCGGCTTCCTCATTTGCCCGGGTAACCTTGCAGGCACAGCGGATAAATTCAAGCTCGTTGTATCTCGCCCATGAGATTATATCCTTCTCTCTGACCATGTAAAGCGGTCGGATAAGCTCCATACCTTCGTAATTCGTACTTTTGAGCTTCGGCATCATCGTTTTTATCTCCGCACCGTAGAGCATACTCATCAGCGTTGTTTCGATAGCGTCGTCAAAATGATGACCGAGTGCAATTTTGTTGCAACCGAGATCCTGCGCAAATTTATAGAGGTATCCCCTCCTCATTCGGGCGCAAAGGTAACACGGTGAACCGCCCTCTGCGGCATAGACCGTTTCAAAAATCGGCGAATCGTAAATCCTTATCGGAATATCCATAATTGCGGCATTTTCAATTATTTTTGCCCTGTTGTTGCCGACGTAGCCCGGATCCATGACAATGTATTCAACATCAAAATGAAAGTCGCTGTATTTCTGCAAATGCTGCATACACTTAGCAAGGAGCATAGAATCCTTACCGCCGGAAATGCAGACGGCAATTTTGTCATTGGGCTCAATCAGTTTGTAATCCTTTATCGCTCCGACAAAATTATTCCATATTGATTTTCTGTATTTTTTAATAATGCTGCGTTCAATTAGCTGATGTCTTTCCATAAATCGCTCCGAAAAAATAATATATCTAATTTTATCATTCAAAACACTATTTTTCAACAGCTTTGGTAAAGTTTTTAGGTTGAAAAAGTTCTCTTTTTAATGTATAATGTCAGCATATACACGAAATATCGGAGTTGATTTTTTGAATAAAGCATCGGAATACAGGGTCATGCCGACCGTCGCTCTCAGGGGCTTGGTTGTTTTCCCGGGTATGGGGATAACCTTTGACGTCGGAAGAACCCGTTCATTACAGGCTATCAAGGCCGCCATGGCGGATGATCAGCAGATTTTTCTCGTCGCCCAAAAGGACGTCAGAGATGATGAGCCCGACTTTGATAAGCTTTATAAAATAGGCACTATTGCAAAAATCAGTCATATCCTGCGTCTGCCGAACAGTGACACTGTTCGCGTTTCGGTTGACGGAATCTCAAGAGCAACTATGGTTGATATGCTCCAGTGCGAACCATATCTGATTACGGACGTTAAAATTCGCCGTGAAATCAGCGTTAAATCCGACGACAAGGACTATGCAACCGCTCTTGTTCGTCAGACAAAGGACTATTTTGAGGATTACGCCGAGGTTGTTCCGCAGATGCCGGCCGAGATAATTCTCGACGTACTTGAAAAGAACGATCCGGGCGAACTGGCCGACTATATCGGTTCAAACATCATGCTCGAATACAAGAAACGTCAGCAAATTCTCAACGAATTCAATCCTCTCAAGCGGCTTGAAAAGGTCTGTTGTCTGCTTGCCAACGAGGGCGACCTGATGAAGCTCGAAAACGAGATCAATCAAAAGGTTCAGGAGAATATCGACAAGGGTCAGCGTGAATATTATCTGCATGAGCAGATGAAGATTATTTCCGAGGAGCTGAATGACGGACTTTCTCCGCAGGCCGAATGTGACGAATTCAGAGAGAAAATCATTGCGCTCGGACTTGGCGAAAAGTCCGAGAAGAAGCTTCTCAAAGAATGTGCAAGGCTTGAAAAAATGTCCTCAACGTCACCCGAAGCGACGGTTATCAGAGTTTATCTCGAAACCTGCCTTGAGCTTCCGTGGCATAAATATTCAACGGACAAGCTTGACCTTGCTCATGCGAGAAAGGTGCTCGACCGCGATCATTACGGTCTTGACAAGGTCAAGGAAAGAATTATCGAAGCTCTTGCCGTGCGTTCGCTTTCGGACGGCTGTTACGGTCAGACGCTTTGCCTCGTAGGCCCTCCGGGTGTCGGTAAAACATCGATTGCAAAGAGTATTGCAACGGCGATGGGCAGAAGCTTTGCGAGAATTTCGCTCGGCGGCACAAGCGATGAGGCTGAAATCCGAGGCCACAGAAAAACCTATATCGGCGCAATGCCGGGCAGAATTATAAATGCAGTTAAACAGGCCGGTACGCAGAACCCGATTATTTTGCTTGACGAAATTGACAAACTCGGCTCCGACTACAAGGGAGACCCATCGTCGGCACTGCTTGAAGCCCTTGACGGTGAGCAGAACAGCACGTTTGTCGACCGCTATATTGAGCTTGAATTCGACCTGAGCAAGGTTATGTTTATCACAACGGCGAACGACGCTTCAACTATCCCTGCTCCCCTGCTCGACAGAATGGAGATTATCGAGCTGCCCGGTTACACTAACGAAGAAAAATTCAACATTGCCAAGAAGCATCTTATTCCAAAACAAGCGAAGCTGCACGGACTCAACGGCAGAACGTTCAAGATAAACGACAAGGCACTTTATGCGCTGATAGACGGCTATACCCGTGAAGCCGGCGTAAGAAAGCTTGAACAGAAAATCGCCGCACTTTGCAGAAAGGCGGCGGCGGAGATTGTCGGCGGCGAATCAAAATCGCTCACCGTTAAGGAAGCCAACCTTGAAAAACTGCTTGGCCCCAAAAAATATCTTCCACTCTCGGTTGATAAGGAAGCTGAAATCGGCGTCGTAAACGGACTTGCATGGACGAGCGTAGGAGGCGAAATGCTTCAGGTTGAGGCAGCTGTTTTCGACGGAACGGGCAAGGTTGAGCTGACAGGCTCACTCGGCGACGTTATGAAGGAATCGGCAATGGCGGCGGTCAGCTTTATCCGAAGCAAGGCCGACAAATACGGCGTTAATCATAATTTTTATAAAGAAAAGGACATTCATATCCATGTTCCCGAGGGTGCGGTTCCAAAGGACGGCCCGTCGGCAGGCGTTACAATGGCAACGGCTTTGCTCTCGGCTCTCACGAATACCCCTGTTAATCAGTTTGTAGCCATGACCGGTGAAATTTCGTTGAGAGGACGTGTTCTCCCGATCGGCGGCTTGCGTGAAAAAACAATGGCGGCTTACAGAATGGGAATCAAGACGGTTATCATTCCGCAGAAGAACGTTCCCGACCTCAGCGAAATTGATGAAAAGGTCAGGGCGGCATTGAAATTCGTTCCCGTCACCGAATTGGACGAGGTCTTTGAGATTGCACTTGTGACCACTAAGGAAGAAAAAGAAAGAAAAAGCATCGCCGCAGTAGCGAAGAAAGATTCCGGCTACACGGCAATGCGAATCTGAGGATAAACAAATGAGATTTGACAAAGTAAAATATGAGGCTTCATACGGCACAGCTCAGCAGCTCCCTGCAAGCGAGCATATTGAGATTGCGTTTGCGGGACGTTCAAATGTCGGCAAATCGTCCATGCTCAATAAGATTCTTAACAGGAAGAATCTTGCGAGAGTCAGCTCCGTTCCGGGCAAGACGGTCACGGTCAACTTCTTCGACTGCGACGGAATAAAGCTGGTTGACCTGCCCGGCTACGGCTATGCAAAGGTCAATTTCAACGAGAAAAAGCGTTGGGCTGACCTCATGGAGGGCTACTTCACCTCCGACAGAAACATTCGCCTTGTCGTTCAGCTGACTGATATGCGTCATCCGGTGACAAAGGACGACCTTGATATGATGCGTTTCATGCAGTCGGCAGGCTATGATTTCATCGTCGTTATGACAAAAAGCGACAAGCTCAACAAGACCGAGCGTACCAAGCGTATGGAGGATATCCACACGGAGCTTGCGGAGTTCGGCGATGTGAAAATCATTCCGTTCTCGGCCTCCAACGGCGAGGGTGCGGACGAAATTCGCAAAGCAATTGAAGCCGCCGCTGAAAAATAAAAAATATATAGCTGTCTCCCCGATTACATCCGTAGTCGGGGGGATTTTTGGTGTATATAATATTATCTGTAAAAATAAAAATCGTTAAGCCGGTTTAGCATTGCGCTTGTGACCTCTTGCTCTTTTCGTGCATTTTCATTTATTGTAGCGCGTGTTTTCTTTGCTTCTGCGGATATGGTATCGGCGACCCTCTGACCTGCTTTGGTATGTGCCTCAGCAATTGAACGGGCTCTTTCATCTGCATCGAATTTTGCAATCGCTCCCGAAATACTCATGTTTGAATTATAATACAGTATTCTATATATCGCACGCATTGAATATCCGTTTCTGTATTCAGGCGCAACGTTAAATTTATTATACTCATCTTTTATTGCAGGCTTCAATTTGTTCAATTCTTCTTTATCTTTGTTTAACGAGTTCGTCCAATATTCAAATTCACCTTTGTTTTGTTGAATGAATTTTTCTTTTCTTCTTTGCTTTAACTTTTTTCTTACAACTATATATAAGAAAATTATACACAATGCAAATAAGCCTTCAATAGTCCATAACAATTTTTTTTCAATGTTTGGAAAATATGTAGTTAAGAAAATTCCTAAAATAAATATAGCAACAAATGAAAAATAAATAATTATTCTGGCAAAATATGATTTTACGATAAAGTTTCCCATGATCCCCTGAGCATTTTTAGGGCTGTAATTTTTCAAATGCTCTCGCATAACAACTATGTTATGCTCCCTTATATCCACCTGTTCTTCTAATTCATAGAACATTTTCAACACAGCCATTGCATCGGATCTGTTAAGTCTGTCTAAAGTCATTTCAATTCCCCCTTATTTAGGACTTACGTTTCTCATAATGGCTTCAAGCGATGGAACCGCCATACATTTGATTTTTATATAGTTAAAATCCTTGACCTCACTTCTTATATGAAAAATATCGTAAAGCCACAAACACAGAAATCCTCCGCCCGTAAACATTTTCAGCAGACCCAAAGTATAATCCTTTATTAAAAGGCGGTCAATACCATATATTCCGAGAAAAACCGAAACAAGCTGTATCAGCGTAGGACTTTTTAAATGAGTTTTTTTGATTTTTTCAAAAGCTTCTTCGTCGCAATCTATCAACATTCCCATAAGGTCATCCGCTGCCCCTGCCGGAAAATATGATGCCTTGTCGTAAACATAACTGTAAACCTCTTCATACTTCATTTGAAGTCCCCCTTATTTTTCACTTTTTTAGTTTTTAACGCAGTATAATAAACAAATTGTTTACCAAAATTATAGCAAACAATTTGTTTACTGTCAAGAGTCTATGAAACATTTTGTTTATAATCGTAATAGGAGGATTTACTGTTATGGATTATACAAAACGATTATACGATTTGCGTGTGGACAACGATTTAAAGCAGGAGGATGTTGCAAGGGTTCTGAAAATTACAAAGCAAGCATACGGAATGTATGAAAATAAAAAGCGTAATCTGCCCATCGAAAGCCTCATTGCTTTATGTAAATTCTATAATGTTTCAGCCGATTATATTCTCGGACTTTCGGAAGAAAAATAAAAGTCATTCAATTGGGTGATTTTTGGGGTTAAAATGTTTAATGATATTACAATTTTCTGATTATGTCTAATAAACGCTCGCCATAATTCTTAATCGTACTTTTATTCTTGACTTTTTTTAATAAACATGATAATTTTTTATTGGTCAATAATTGATCAATAAGATTAAAAGGTGGCGAAAACCGTGAAAAACAAATTTTTTAAAAAGCTCATCAGCCTTGTGCTCTGCCTTTGTATTATGGCATTTTGCACCGTTGTCGGCTTTGCAAAGGGTGAAAAGAAAAGCGATTATCCGTTCATCTATGTACACGGAATGTGCGGCTGGGGCGACGGTGCACCGCAGGAAGAGAACAGACCGTATTGGGGCACTCAGCCGGAAAATAATGTCATGACTTATCTGCGTGCGCAGGGTTATACAGTATACAATCCGACAGTCGGCGGTTACAGCAGCGCATGGGACAGAGCGTGCGAACTTTATGCACAGCTTACCGGCACTGTTGTTGACTACGGTGCGGCGCACTCAAAAGAATGCGGCCATGACAGATTCGGCAGAGATTACACAGGCAGGGCAACCATGGGAAAAGCATGGGATCTTGAAAGCCCGCTTAACTTTGTCGGTCACTCCTTCGGCGGCGAAACAATACGGCTTTTGGCTTCGCTGCTTGCTTACGGTGATGAAACGGAAATGAAAGCAGCCACGGAAAACTGCTCAGAGCTTTTCAAAGGCGGTCATGAAAAGGGCATCCGTTCAATTACAGCCATCTCCTCCCCGCATAACGGTTCAACGGCTTCAAACTATGTTGCCGACACCTACCTTCCGGCTTTTCTTATGATATTTATGCTCCATTCAAAATGTGTTTCCGGAAAATCGGCAAATGACCTTATGCTTGACCAATGGGGAATTTCCAAAGACCCGATAAGCGGAGAAAAAGCAAAATTAAATCCGTTTGCATGCATGAAAATTGCCTTCTCAAATGATCACTGTGGCTATGACCTCACCGTTCAGGGTGCGGAAAAGCTCAACAAAAAGATCAAAACAGTCAAATCGGCTTATTATTTTTCATATACAGCGTGCATAACCGAGGACACAAAGCTCGGCTACACAAAACTCAACAAGGATTATGATGTTTTTGAGCCGTTTTTGATTTCTTCTCCGTTGATTTCAGCTTCGGTCAATATGTTCATCGGCGGAAAATATATTGATAAGTCATGGGGCGCAAACGACGGAATTGTTCCGCTTAAGAGTGCACTTTATCCTTTTGACGAGGATCACATTACATATGATGAAACGAGAAGCATAATTCCCGGTGTTTGGTATGTTATGCCGACAATTTACGGCGCCGACCACTATGATTTCTGCAATGCCGCAGACGAAAAGGCATTCGGCTCACGTCAAGGCTTCTTTGATTTCTACACAGATCTCTCGGAGCTTATTTGCAATATCTGATTTTTAAAAATTTATATGTCTGCACCCCGATTACAATTTGTAGTCGGGGTGTTTTGCAATATTATATTGATTTTGATGGAACTGAAAAAAGCAGCAAAGATGATTTCTCATCTCTGCTGCAATTTTTAATTAAATCAGTTGTTGTAAAGTCCACGCTTAACGTAAGTTGTGTGGAGAACCTCATGAGCCTTATGGCTGCCGGGCTCGCCGAAGAACTCGTCATATACACGCTTGATAGCCGAATTCTCATGTGACTTACGGTTTTCGTTGTTCTTGTCAAGATTGTAAAGAACGGAAGCACGCTTGCTTCTGAAGTCCTCAAAGTTGCGAACCGCTGCGGAAACAATCGGCTGTCCGCCGCCGTTGATGCATCCGCCCGGGCAACCCATGATCTCGATGAACTGGTACTCGCTTGTACCGTTCTTGATCTGCTCCATGAGCGTCTTTGCATTCTTAGTTCCGCTTGCAACGGCCACCTTGATGCTGAGATCGCCGACTGTGTATGTGGCTTCCTTAACGCCTTCCATGCCTCTGACCTCTGTGAAGTCAACATTATCAAGAGCCTGACCCGTGATCTTCTCAACTGCGGTACGGAGAGCCGCCTCCATAACGCCGCCTGTTGCGCCGAAAATAACGGCTGCGCCCGAACCCTCGCCGAGAGGACTGTCGTAAGTCTCATCGGGAAGTGAATTGAAGCTGATGCCTGCACTCTTAATCATTCTTGCAAGCTCACGTGTTGTGATAGAGATATCGACATCGGCATAGCCGGATGCACTCTGATCGTCTCTGCCAACCTCGAACTTCTTAGCGGTACAAGGCATTACACTGACGCTGACGATCTTAGCAGGATCAATATCCATCTTCTGAGCATACCATGTCTTAAGTGTTGCACCAAACATCTGCTGAGGTGACTTGCAGGTTGAAAGATGGTCAAGCTGCTCGGGATAGTAATGCTCGCAATACTTAACCCAGCCCGGTGAACAGGAGGTGATCATCGGGAGTGCGCCGCCGTTTGTGATTCTCTCAATAAGCTCGTTTGACTCTTCCATAATAGTAAGGTCAGCGGAGAAATCGGTATCGAACACCTTGTCAAATCCAAGGCGACGGAGAGCGGCAACCATCTTGCCCTCAACGTCCGTTCCGATCGGGAGGCCGAATTCCTCGCCGAGAGCCGCTCTTACAGCCGGAGCTGTCTGAACAACAACGTACTTCTCAGGATCGTTGATAGCCTCAAGCACCTTCGGTGTATCGTCCTTCTCACGGAGAGCACCGGTCGGACAGTTTACGATACACTGACCGCAGGCAATACATGAGAACTCCTTGATCTCTCTCTCAAACGGAGATGTGATGCAGGTATCAAAGCCACGGGCATTAGCTCCTATAACGGAGATGCTCTGCTCATCGCAGGCTGCAACGCAGCGGCGGCAAAGGATACATTTGCTGTTGTCACGAATCATGTGAGGCATTGAATCGTCATAAGCATAGTCGGGTGTAACGCCGTCAAACTTACTCTCGTTCTCAACGCCGTATTCCTTACAGAGCTTCTGGAGCTCACAATTTGTGCTTCTTACGCAAGAAAGGCATTTGCGCTCATGAGTTGAAAGGATAAGCTCAAGAGTTGTTCTTCTCGAATTACGAACTCTGTCGGAATTGGTAAGGATTTCCATTCCCTCATTTACGGGGAACACGCAGGATGCAACAAGGCTTCTTGCGCCCTTAACCTCAACCATACAGATACGGCATGCACCGATCTGATTTATTTTCTTAAGGTAGCAAAGTGTCGGGATTTCGATTCCTGCATAGCGGGCAGCTTCAAGAATCGTAATTCCGCTCGGCACACTCAGAGGCATGCCATTGATTTTGATATTAACCATTTCCATTTCTGACATCCTCCTTATTTCTTAATGATTGCGCCGAAGCGGCATGTATCCATACATACTCCGCACTTTACGCACTTGCTTGTGTCAATAGTGTGAGCGGTTTTAACAGCACCGGAGATAGCACCGACAGGGCACTTTCTTGCGCAGGCTGTACAGCCCTTACATTTGTCAGCCACGATTGAGTAGGAAACAAGCTTCTTACAAACGCCGGCCGGACACTTCTTGTCAACAATGTGAGCGATATACTCATCCTTGAAGAAACGAAGAGTTGCAAGAACCGGGTTCGGAGCCGTCTGACCGAGACCGCAAAGTGAATTGTCCTTAATATAATGAGCAAGAGTTTCAAGCTCGTCAAGATCCTCAAGAGTAGCCTTACCGTCGGTAATCTTCTCAAGAAGCTCTCTCATTCTCTTTGTTCCGATACGGCACGGAGTACATTTACCGCAGCTCTCGTCAACAGTGAAGTCAAGGAAGAACTTAGCGATATCAACCATACAGTTGTCCTCGTCCATAACGATAAGTCCGCCTGAGCCCATCATACAGCCGATGGCGGTAAGGTTGTCGTAGTCAATCGGGGTATCCATAAGGGAAGCAGGAATACATCCGCCGGACGGACCGCCTGTCTGAGCGGCCTTGAACTTCTTTCCGTTCGGAATTCCGCCGCCGATGTCCTCGATGATCTCACGAAGGGTCGTTCCCATCGGAATTTCAACAAGACCTGTGTTATTGATCTTTCCGCCGAGAGCGAATACCTTTGTGCCTGAGGACTTCTCCGTGCCCATTGAGTTAAAGAACTCGGCACCGTGGAGAATGATCTGCGGGATATTGGCAAATGTCTCAACGTTGTTTTCTGTTGTCGGCTTGCCAAAAAGACCCTTAACTGCCGGATACGGCGGACGGGGACGCGGCTCACCGCGGTTGCCTTCGATTGAAGTCATAAGCGCAGTCTCTTCGCCGCAAACGAATGCGCCGGCACCGAGACGGATATGAAGATCGAAGTCAAAGCCTGAATTGAATATGTTTTTGCCGAGAAGACCCGCCTCACGAGCTTCCTTGATAGCAACATCAAGACGATGAACGGCAATAGGATACTCCGCACGAACGTAAACATATCCCTCGGTTGCGCCTGTTGCGTAACCGCAGATAGTCATAGCCTCAACAATACAGTGGGGGTCGCCCTCAAGAACGGAACGGTCCATGAATGCACCCGGGTCACCCTCATCGGCATTACATACAACATACTTCTGGTCGGCTGAATTCTTGGCAGTAAAGCTCCACTTAAGTCCTGTGGGGAATCCGCCGCCGCCACGGCCTCTGAGGCCCGAATCCTTAACAATCTGGATAACCTCATCGGGTGTAAGCTCGGTCAAGCACTTTGCAAGAGCCTGATAGCCGTCCATAGCAATATATTCTTCAATATTTTCAGGGTCGATAACACCGCAGTTACGAAGTGCAACTCTGTGCTGCTTCTTATAGAAATTGGTTTCATTGAGCGGCTTGATATCCTCCTGATGGACTGTCTCTTCATAGAGAAGTCTTTTGACCATACGACCCTTGAGAAGATGCTCCTCGACAATTTCCGGAACGTCCTCAACCTTAACCTCGCTGTAGAAACAGCCCTCGGGATATACGATCATGACCGGACCTAATGCACAAAGTCCGAAGCAGCCGGTTTTGATTACTTTAACCTCATTTTCGAGACCCTTGGCCTTAAGCTCCTGCTCAAGCTTCTCAATGATCTCGGCACTGTGCGAGGAAGTACATCCGGTACCGCCGCAGACAAGAACGTGTGAACGA
>OLHG01000173.1_pt1 | contig 44892 bp, 42 predicted proteins | sample 1605971 | NCBI WGS metagenome assembly OLHG01 (sample SAMN03283289) | human gut metagenome | biome: human-associated habitat; material: feces | host: Homo sapiens | place: Peru | collected 2012 | reverse complement strand
TCCATACATATATCCTGCATATTTAGGACTATTATATGAACTATTAAATGCACTTTCTCCTATGTATCCACTTGTTGTATCAGGACTTGTTCCTGAATATAAAAGTCTTACACTTCCATCATGGTTTGTTCTTATTATTCTCCAGTAGAATCCTGCAAATTTTACCCAGTTGTTTTTCGCATTTCCTGCAAAATAGTATACCTCTTTTGGAGTACTACCTGCTATACTTTCTGTAGCTTTATATAAAGTTCCTGTATTTGTTTCAGTAAATGTTGTATTAAAGTCTGTTCTTGTTTTTATTGTTTTGTTATCTGCAAGAAGTTTACTATAGATAGTTTGCTTAAAATCCATAGTGCAATATTCTGGAATATGTATATTAGAAAGACTTACCTCATTAGTTGCTTTATTATATGTTGCTTTTGAACCATTTTTACAAGTTATTTTATCCATTATGTAATTATTTATAAGTTCATTAAATGATATATTTGTTTTTTCTCCATTTAATGTATAAGCCTCTATACCTTCTGGTTTAGAAAGCATCTTTTCTACTTTAGATATTTCTTTATCATTTTCTTTATTAGTAAATGTTAAGGGAAATATTACTATAAAAGGAATTATCAATATAAGAAATTTTAAATACTTTTTTTCATAAATATATACCTACTTTCATCTATTTTATATTTTATCATTTCTATTAGAAAAATACAACAGAAATATATGGTATGTTAGTATAATATAATGTATGATATTTTTATTTTAACAAAAGAGGAGTGAAAAAAATGTCATTTAATGTTAAACCAACAAAAGAAAAAGTTCTAAGTACTTATAGAACACTTTATATTAAAGAAGATTTAGATAAAGAATTAGATTTATTAGCAGGAGAATATAATACTTCTTATAATAATTTAGTTATTAGCATGATTGAAGATTGTTTAGAGAGAATTAAGAAAGAGAAAAAAGAGAAGGAAGAACAACGTTAGTTATTGTTCTTCCTTCTTTTTTAGTATTCTTCCTAATATTTCATAAACTGAATATACTAAAGCCATCATAACAGCAAACCCTACTAATATACCAAGACTGAATGATTTAATGTTTGCTACTATTACAAATGTAGTTGATATTATTAATGGATTTAAAATATTTACACACCACTTTATAGTAGAGTATTTGGTTTTTCTTCTATCTAAATTAAATTTACTTACTATATAGTTTACTTCTAACTGTTTAGAACCATCGGTGTAAGTTTTCTTTTTTCTATTAATTATAAATACATATATTAGAAATATTAATATATATGAAGTTATAAAATATATTAAGTTTAGTAATATTTCATTCATTATAAAACCTCCTAGTTATGAATTAATTATAATTTATTTTTTATTTTTTTTCAATAATAAGTATAATAAAAAAAGAATGTATTTAGGGAATATTTTAAGAATTTTTTCAAAACTTTTTTACAGAAATCGATATTTTTCAAAGGAATAATTGTGCATGAAACGATATTTTTCAAAGGAATATTTTTATTCAATTGAAAAGAAACTAAAAAATTAAAATTATTTTAAGTTTATTTCCTTTGCTTCTTAAATTATTTCATCATATTCTTGAATTACCTTGTCTGATATTTCATAGTCTAACAACAGAATAATTTTTACAAATAATTTAATTTATTTATCCATTTTCTTGGTAAACATTCATTTAGTTATTTTAATAATACAAATCTTTCATTAACTAGTGATATTGCCAATGCTTGTGCGCCACTTCCATATTGATTTTCTCTCTTTAATCTTTATTACAACAACTACATTTATACTGATAAAATTCATTTCTTCTTTTTTATACTATTTTTATTTATATGATTAACTGTAATAACAGAAAAAAGTATCTTTTTTCTATAAACACTTAAAAAAAGAGTAGAAATATAGTATAATGTTATTTGTAATCTGAGGTGATGAAAATGATAGAACTGTATTGTGATGAGAGCAGACAAGATTTATTCTATAATAAAAATGTCATTACAAATACTAATAAATATATTTTTATTGGTGGAATAATGATTAAAAGAGAAGATAGAATAGAGGTAAAAAATAAAATTAATGAATTAAAGTCAAAATATGGTCTAAATCTTAAAACAGAATTAAAATGGAATAGAGTTACAAAGAGATATTTAGATCTATATAAAGAAATGATAGATATATATATTAATCATGATATTAATTTTAGAACGATAAGTATAGACTCTAATAAAATTGATTTAAAATATCATAATGATAATGCTGAATTAGGGTTTTATAAATTCTATTATCAATTATTAAACAATTGGATTTCAAAAAGTTTTAAATATATTATATATACTGATATAAAAACTTATAGTGATCCAAATGTATTAAACGATTTAAAGAGATGTTTAAATAATAAAAATCATCCTAATAGTATAGAAAAAATTTATGCAATAGAATCACACGAATCAGTTTTTCTACAATTAGAAGATATATTGATGGGGGCAACTTCATATAAAATGAATTTTGGTAAAAATGGTAATTCTAGTGTAAAGCTAGAATTGATTAACTATATTGAAACAAAATTAGGTCATGAATTAGCACCAACTAGCAAAAGTGCAACAAAATTCAATTTATTTGAAATAAGGTTATAGTATGAACAAAGTACCTGATTTCGTAATACTTCCAACACCTGAAGATTATAAAAAACATTATGTAGAAAAATATTGTAAAAAAGGATTACAAACATTTGATGGAATTAAAGTAAAGTTTTATGAAGACCAGTTTGAACATGCATTTTATGAGTCTTCAAATAAAATGAAGAGAAACAAAGATATATTCTCTGTAGACAGGGCTTTAAGAATAGATTGGATAGAATATGTATTAAAAAATCCTAAAGCCGAGTTGCATTTAGGATGGGATAGAGATAAAAAAAGATTTAATAAAGATAGAAGAGTTGCAATAATAAGTCCAGAAGATTATGTTGTAATAATTAGAATTAATAGCAATAATACAGCAAAATTTATGACAGCATATTATGCAGATAATTCTGCTAGAGAAATTAGAAGTATGCCATTGTGGAGTTAATTAACAACTCTTTTTTTTATATAAAAAAACCATTGCTTACTGGCGCAACGGTTAAAGCCTCTATAAGTCCCAGACTATAAGTAAAGGACTAATAATAATGAATATAATACACTATGAAAAAGTATTTGTCAAGTGCTATTCATCATTAATATATATTCCTATTCTCAATAAAAATATACCATAATATTAAAAAAAATTCAATAAAAGTACAAAAAATTATTGAAAAAAGTAGTTACTATTCATAGCTAATCGTATAAAAACAGTATAAAACAGGTAAAATAATATAGATTATATCTGTTTTATATGTTGATAACTAAAGTATTATCAACAAAACATTTTTAATATAAAATAAATTCTTTTGTTTTATATTAAAATGTGTAATAATTATTATTGTTTATTTTGTGTAATTAGATTTATACAGCTATGAATAGTAACATTTTTTAAAGAAATTTGTAATTTTGTCTTGACTTTTTTGCCAGATTAGTTTAATATATAGACTTACCAATTCACTTAAGGCGAATTGGTGCTAGTATCACACTAGCCAACCCCTTTTTATTCTTTTTTCCGGATTGCTCTTCAGGGGGGCAATCCTTTTTTTTATTTAAAAAGAACTCCTAATATAAAGGAGTTCCATAACTATGTACATATTTACTAGTAATTGGGTAATCTCTTCTTCTGCATTCATCTTTTGAATTACCCTCAATAGTATATATTCTTCCGTTTTCTACTTTTTCTACTAACCCTACATGATCAGGATGTCCATCAACATTCCAGTCAAAGAATATTATTTCTCCTGGTTTTGGTTCATATGTTTTCTTTTGTAATTGCCCGTTAGCTCTAAACCATCTTACCATTGTTGGAACTGATGCTGTTTTAGGTATTAAAGTATTTAAATATCCAAGTTCATTTGCAAGCCATGATATGAAAGCTGCACACCATTCTACCCTGTAGTTATATCCATACCATCTCCAGTAAGGTTCTCCACCACGGTTACCTATTTGCTTAGCTGCTAATTCTACCATAGCTGGACTACCTTTAGTTCCTGTTACTGTAGGAACTGTAGTTGTAGATATTACATTACTTACTGGTCTAGTTATTACTTTTATTGTTCTTTCTACTTCACTTACATTATTAGATGAGTCACTTACTTTGTATATAATTTTATATTCGCCTATTTTAGTTTTATCAACATTATTAGTTATTATAACATTTTCTGTTATATCTCCATCATAGTTATCTACTGCTTTATATCCAGGTTCTTTGTATTCATTATTTAAATAAACAGTTATATTTTCTTTCCCTTCAAGAGTTATCTCTGGACTTATTTTATCAACAACTTTTACTATTCTTTTTACTGAGTTATCTTTTAAACATTTTTTAGTTTTAACTGTGTAAATTATAGAATATTCTCCTATTTTTGTATTATCTACATTATTTTCTACTTTTACACTTTTAGTTAAGTCTTTATTAAAATAACTTGAAGTATAACCTGGTTCTTTGTATTCTTCATTTAACTCTAGGGTAATTATTTCCTCTCCTTTTAAGTTAATTGAAGGTTTTAAAGTAGCAAATACTACTCCTAAAGTTACTACTACTATTGCTATAAATGTTACTAGTAAAGATAAACCTAATTTTGTATTTGTTGTTATTTCTTTAAATGTATTTTTTATTATTTTTAAGAACTCTTTAAATATAGAGCCTATACTTTTAAAGAAATCTATGATGTATTTTTTAACTTTTCTTAAAGTAAATTTTTTCTTTTTCATCCCTTTTCACCTACAAAGATATTTTACCATATATTATATGAAATAACTAGTGGTAAGATTTAGAAATTTAAAAAAACTAGTTTTCACTAGTCTTTTTAGATATTTCTAAGTAATAATTATATCTTTCCTCTGCAAGTTTAACGTGTTCTTTATATAAGTATTCGTAGTTCTCTTTATTAATATTTTCTAAGTTTTTATATCTCATTTCCTTTGCAAAAACTGTTTCATATAAACTATAGTTTGGTTCTTTACTATCTATATAAAGTTTCTTATTTTCTGGGTTATATCTCATTAGTATATTATAACCACTTTCTACTAGTAGTTTTTGTTCTTCTACACTGTTAGATAATCCACCTATTATTCCGTGCGCAATGCAAGGGCTATATGCGATTATTACACTTGGACCATTATGTTCACTAGCTTCTTTAAATGCTCTTATAGCTCCTGCAGGGCTTGCACCTGCTGATATAGATGCTACATAGCAGTTTGGTATGTTCATAGCAATATTAAATAAGTCTTTTTTAGGTTTAAGTTTTCCTTTTGAAGAAAACTCCGCTACTGCACCTAGTTTTGTTGATTTAGATGTTTGACCTCCAGTATTAGAATATACTTCAGTATCAAGAACTAATACTTTTATGTTTTCATTACTTCTAAGCACGTGATCTAGTCCACCAAAACCAATATCATATGCCCAGCCATCTCCTCCTACTATCCATACTTTTCTAGAAGGAATATAATCTATTAATACTTTTAATTCTTCTGGTATATTACTATTTATTAGTTCATTTTTAACTTCATTTGTTACAGTATAGTCATCCATGTTATCTATCCATTTTTTATAGATATCTTTTACATTTTTAGAAACATCATCTTTAGTAGACACCATTATTTCTTTTATTCTTTCTCTTGCAGTTAAATATGAATAATGTAGTCCTAGTCCAAACTCTGCATTATCTTCAAATAAACTACTTATCCATGGTACTTTGTAAGGTGTACATGGAAGACTTGCCCCATAAATAGAAGAGCATCCAGTTGCATTTGATATAACTATTTCATCACCATATAAACTTGTAAGTATTTTTAAGTAAACTGTTTCTCCACATCCAGCACACGCACCTGGGAATTCAAAATTATTTTTAAGAAATCCTAAACCTTTTAGAGTATTTCTAGGTAAGCTAGTTTCATTTTTTATGTTTTCTTTTAAGTAATCACAGACTTCATCGGTATTAGTTTTTATATTTGTCATGGTAAGAGCTTTTTCTCCATTCTTACCTGGACATACTTTAGTGCATAAAGTGCATCCTGTGCAGTTATCTGTGTTTATTCCTAAGTAGAAATGTTTATTGTTTTCACTAGGAATTGTATCATCTACTGTTATAGGACTTTTTTCTAATTCTTCATCTGTTATGTTAAATGGTTTTATAACTGCATGAGGACATATGAATGCACATAGGTTACATTCTATACAGTTTTCTTTACACCAAGAAGGTACTTTTGTAGATATTTTTCTTTTATCACTAGAAGATACTCCACCTTCAAAAGTACCATCTTTATATTCTAGAAAATCTGATACTTTTAGTAAGTTACCTCTTCTAAATAACATTTCATTATAAATATTATTTTTATATATATTTTCTTCAAGGTTTTCTAATTTATCTACATCTAAATCTCTTAAGTAGTCTAATGCTTCATCTAAAGCTTTTATATTATTTTCTACTATTTTTTCTTCTTTAGCTTTATATATTTCTTTTATATTTTCTTTAAATTTAACTATACCTTCTCCATTTATACCTAACATTTTTAACATATAAATAGATATTATGTTATTTATTTTTCCTTTTAAATTATATTTTTCACTTAGGTCTTCTGCATTAGATACTAATACTCTTATATTCATATTTTTTATTATGTCTTTAGCACTATTTTTCATTATTTTATTTAGTTCTTCATCTGTTTTATTAGAATTTATTAGAAGTATTCCATTCTTTTTAATACCAGTTAATATTTCATATTTTGATAGGTATTCATCTTTAGTAACCACTACTAGTGATGGATGTTCTAGATAAAACGGTGCATCTATTTTGTTTTCAGATAATCTTAAGTGACTTATAGTTACTCCTCCACTTTTTTTAGAGTCATATTCAAAATATCCTTGTACATAGTATTTTTCACTCATAACTTTTAGAATATTTTTAGATGCACTTACCATCCCATCTGAACCAAAGCCAAAAACTTTTATTTCTTTATAATTATTTGTTATATTAAATTCCTTAATAGATAAATTGGTATTAGTTACATCATCTATAATTCCTAACGTAAAGTGATCTTTCATAGAGTGTTTTTTCATGTTTTCAAATACACTGTAAATCATACTTGGAGTAGTATCTTTACTTGATAATCCAAATCTACCACCTACTATTTCTATACCCTCGCCTTTTAAAGCTGCACATATATCTAAATATAGTGGTTCACATATAGTTCCTGCCTCTTTTGTTCTATCAAGTACTGTAATTCTTTGTACTGTTTTTGGAAGCGCTTTTAGAAAGTGTTCTATGCTAAAAGGTCTATATAAGTGTACATTTATTAAACCATATATATCTTCTTCTTTGTTAAGTTCATCTATTACTAGTTTGATAGTACTACATACACTTCCCATTGCTATTATTACGTATTTTGCATTTTTACTTCCATAGTAATTAAATGGTTTATAATCTTTACCCGTTAGTTTATTTATTTCATTCATGTACTCTTCTACAGTATTTGGAACATTTAAGTATAATGTATTTCTTGCTTCAGTATTTTGGAAATATACATCTTCAGTTTCACTTGTACCTCTTGTTATTGATTTTCCTATATTTAAAGCTTTATTTCTAAAGTCATTAATATACTTAATATCTATTAAAGATTTTATTTCATCCTCTTCTAATATATCTATAGTATTTATTTCATGACTTGTTCTAAATCCATCGAAGAAATGAAGAAATGGTAGTGAAGATTTTAAACTTGATAAATGGCTTACTAGTGATAAATAGTATGCATCTTCAACACTACTAGAAGAAAGCATACAAAAACCTGTTGGTCTAACTGCATATATGTCTTGATGATCTCCAAATATACTTAACGCATGTGTTGATAAACTTCTAGCTGCAACATGGATTACACCAGGAAGACATTCACCTGCAATTTTATACATTGAAGGTATCATGAGTAAAAGACCTTGACTTGCTGTATATGTAGTTGTAAGTCTTCCACCTTGTAGTGAACCATGCATAAAGCCTGCTGCTCCTGCTTCACTTTGCATTTCTACTACGCTCACTTTTTCTCCTAGTATGTTCCTTTTTCCCATGCTTGACCATTTATCAACTAAAGAAGCCATTCTACTTGATGGAGTTATAGGATATATTGAAGAAACTTCTGTAAAGTTATATGAAGCAAGTGCGCATGCTTCATTTCCATCTAATACTTTTTTATTTATCACTTATATCACTCTTCCTTATGATAATATTATACTATTTTTTTCCAAAAGAAAAAAGGTTAAAATTTAACCTTTTTTCTTACTCTTTAAATAACTATTAACATTAACTCTAAAGTTAGGAAATGCTTTTGCAAATCTCCTTGTTAATTTACCTTTAGATAATAATACTTCTTTTACTTTAGCGCTTATTTCTTCTGTACTATCTTTAAGTACTGTTTTACCAACATTTTTAATTTTACTTATTATACTTAGTGATAAGAATAAATCTGTTAAGAATATTATTAGTAATATACTAACTACTACTTTTAGTACTCCTATATCTATTTTATTTAATATATTAATAAGGAAAGGATTTACTAAGTAAATCATCACTAATCCCATTATTCCAAAAAGCACTAGGTTACTAAGACATATTCTTCCATTTATATTAAATTTTTTATTTGAATAGTCCCACCATCTTGTTTTAAATAGTTTTTCCATTAAGTAACTAGTAAAATATTCTAGAATTGAACACACTATTACTGCCATACAAAATAGAGTTACCGGTTCATTATAGTATCTTGTTAGAAATAAAGTTATTAACATTCCTCCAGTTCCATAAATAGGTACTACAGGTCCAACCATAAAACCTCGGTTAACAAATTTCTTATCACTAATAAGGAATGCACTAACTTCTGTCAACCACCCAATAAAAGAGTATATCAAAAATAAAGATATATATATAAATATTTTATGCATAAATATTCCTCCTATTCTGTTCTTAGTGCTTCAACAGGATCTTTCTTACTTGCCATTTTTGCAGGTATAGAACCACCTATTAAAGTTAGTATTGTGCTAATTACAATTAACAATAAAGCATGCACAGGATCTAACACTGCTACATTATTTAATCCAGTTAAATCTTTTAAAATTATATTTATCGGAAATACAAGTAATCTTGCTATTAAAACACCTATAAATCCGCTTAATATACCGACAATAAATGTCTCTGCATTAAATACACGACTCACATCTTTTTTTCTAGCGCCTAAACTTCTTAATACTCCTATCTCTTTTGTTCTTTCTAGAACACTAATATAAGTAATAATTCCAATCATAATAGAACTAACAACAAGAGAAACAGCACTGAAAGCAATAAGAACAATAGTAATTGCATCCATAATTTTAGAACCAAAACTTATGAATGTACTTGCTAAATCGTTATAAACTATTTTATCACTTTCGTTTTTATCTTTATTATATTCATCTAAATATTCTATAATTTTATCCTTACTTTCAAAGTCTTTAGGATATATATTAATCATAAATGGTTCATCTTTACTACCTAAATAAACTAATGTATTATTTTTCTGTTCTTCATCTAATTTCTCTCCAGTAAATATACTATAATCTAACATTTTTTGAGAATTAACAATATCACTTTCTTTATTTATTTCAATAACTTTTTCTACTAAGTCATTTTTATATAATACTGAGCCAATATTATTTGTACTCATCATACTACTTGTATCAGTCATATTACCTATACTGTTCATACTTGTTGCTATTTGTCCTAGATAATTATCTTCCTTTGCTCTTACAATTCCCACGATTTTTAAAGTAAAATTATTCTTATTATTGTAAGTATTTTTAAAATCTGCATTTGGTAAATACATATTTAAATACTTAGAATAGTATTCATTATTAAATATTAATTTAATTTCTTTACCAATTACTTCTTCAAATGATATTTTATCTTTATTAGTAAGTCCTAGTGCTTTTAATATTTTAGTATCTACTCTGTTTTTAGAATCTACTACTAATAAAAGATCAGTTATTTCCTTTGGATAAGAACCACCTAGTAAATCAAAAGCTTCTTTTACAAAATTTTCTTTTTCTAATTCCTTAGGAATAGTACCCATATTTAAATCACTTGTAGTCACATTACTTACTACATCATTATTTTTTATTAATAAGTTCATATTGGTTATTCTAGTAAAACTAATTCCACTTAATAACTTACCATCTAATTTTTCTATATATTCTATAAACTCTTTAGTAATCTTATTATCATGCATCATGTTTAAAGATTTTATATCAAATGGATAAATAACTTTTTGTGTAGGATAATCTCCTTTTCCAGGCATCATATTACCCATTATATCTTCCATTTGTTTTTCATCCATTGTTACCATATTTTTACTTATTGTAATGGGAAAATTGCTTAATGTATTTTTTTGATATATATCCACTTGCTTATCAAAACCATTCGATAAACTCAATATTATTGAAATACCTATAATTCCAATACTAGAAGCAAATGCGGTTAAAAAAGTTCTTCCTTTCTTAGTTTTGATATTATTAAAACTTAATTTCAAAGCTGTTATAAAATTCATCTTAGTTTTTCTTATTTCCATTTCAGTTTTTTCTTTATTTTTTTGTTTGGGCAAACTGTCATTTATTACTTCTCCATCACTTATTTCAATTATCCTTGTTGCATATTCTTCTGCTAATGATGGATTATGTGTTACCATTATAACTAGTTTTTCTTTAGATATTTCCTTTATAAGTTCCATTATTTGCTTACTAGTTGCTGTATCCAAAGCTCCTGTTGGTTCATCAGCTAAAATAACTTCAGGATCATTTACTATTGCTCTCGCAATTGCAACTCTTTGCATTTGACCACCACTAAGTTGATTAGGCTTTTTATAAGCATGGTCTTTTAAACCAACTTTTTCAAGTGCATTCAGTGCTTTCTCTTTTTTATCACTTGACCCACTTAAAGTTAAACTCATTTCAACATTTTCTAGTACAGATAAATGATTTATTAAATTATAACTTTGGAATATAAAGCCAATACAATTATTTCTATATGCATCCCATAAAACATCATTAAACTTTTTAGTACTCATATTATTAATAATTAAATCACCTGAATCATATCTATCAAGTCCTCCAATTATATTTAGTAAAGTTGTCTTTCCACTTCCAGATGCTCCTAAAATACACACAAATTCATTTCTATCAAAAGTTAAACTTATACCCTTCAAAGCATGTTGGATAAATTCACCTGTTTTATAATTCTTTTTAATATTTTTTAATTCTAACATAGTGCCTCCATATTATTAAATATATTCTTTACATAAAATTTTATATTATTATGATACTACATGATAGTATGTTAGTCAAATGAAAAAAGGTATATTTTTACCATAGTTTTGTTGGATATATACCTTTTTTTACTAGTTTATTTATTTCTTCAGTAAATTCCTCTTTATCTTCTTTATATGTTATTCCAAACCATTTAGAATCTGTTTCAAGTACCTTAAGATCTACTAACCCTTCTTTAATATATTTAGATAATTCCGAAGGTATTAAATATTCACTTTTCATAATATCATGAGTTAACAAAAAGTCTTTAAAGTTCTTTTCAAGTAATTCAAATATCTTTGGAGTAAAACCAAACATATTCATAGACACTAATGTATTTTTATCTACATTTATTTCTTTTCCAGTTTCAAGTTCAGTTCCTACTAATTTACCATTTTCTTCTATTACTTCACTTTCTGTTATATCAGTTAAATACTCACCATTTTTATGGCATACTCCTCTTTTAACTTTTCCACTTTTAGTTAATGTTTGACCAAGTAAGTAACTTACCATTAAAAACTCATCTTTTGTTTTTCTTAAGTTTTCTGCCAATACCTTATATGCATTATAGCCATAAAAATCATCGGCATTTATTACTGCAAAGTTTTCATTTACTAGACCTTTACAACATAATATTGCATGCCCCGTACCTAAAGGTTTTACTCTTTCCTTAGGAATTTCTATAGGTACATTTAAATTATTTTGAAAAACATAGTCGACCTTTATTTTTCCTTCTACTCTCTTTCCAATTGTTTCTTTAAATACCTCATAATTTTCTTCCTTAATTATGAAAACAATTTTGTCAAAACCACATCTTTTTGCATCATAAATAGAATAATCTATTATGAATTCTCCATTTGGTCCGACTGGTTCAATTTGTTTTAAACCACCAAATCTGCTACCCATTCCAGCAGCCATTATTACTAAAGTCATAAGTCCTCCTAATAACATTGTATCATGTATTTGAACATAATAAAAGTGCTAAAACGCACTTTATATCTCACTTATATATTCTAATAGTTTTATAAACATTTTTATAAATAGTTTATTAAGTCCAGAATGTTTTAGTTTTCTTATGGCAATTCTTTTCTTTCTAATAGTCATATCACTAAATATGATTGATGCTATTTTTTCTTTTAGCGTAGTTTCTATAAGAAGTCCACTTATTATTTCATCAATATCTTCATTTATTAGTCTTACTGCATCTATTTCAATTGCTTCTCCACCACAGTTAATAGTTAATTGTTGGTTTGTAGGTACATTTGGAACTTCTATGATAAAATCATTTTCATCACTTCTAGTAGTAAACTCTACTTCAAACCTACCCACATTTACTTTTACATATTCAGGTCTTTTTGTATTTCTGAATTTAATTTTATAATCTCTCTTATCAGGTATTATACCAGTTTTACCTTGTGTAGGTCTTAATATAAGCGTATAGTTATTTTTTCTATAATTATAATCAATATTTGTGACAATATAGTAGCCTTCCTTATAAAGGTTTGTTACTCCATCATCTTCATATAAATCATAGTTATTACTTACACCTGGGAATACTTGTATTTCCATTTTTTCTGGTGGTTTTACACTGTTAAGGTTGTTTTCATCTAAGATAGCCATTGGCACGATAGCGCCACTTTTTGCATAAACTGGATAGTCTTCATCTTTGTAGAATGTAACGTATCTTTTACCACCAGGGAATTTTTTACCAGTTTTGAAGTCATACCAAGTTCCTTCTGGAAGATACATTCTATGTACTACCCTGTTCATAACTTTATCTTTTGGTTCAGTTATTGGACACACAAATAATTCTTTTCCAAAATGATATTCGTTTTTATAAAGTGGTTCATCTAATATTTTTTCATAATCTAAGTATAATGGTTTTATTAGGTTTATTCCATCTTTAGAATATTTATACATTTCTGAATATATGTATGGAATTAGTCTATGTCTAATTCTTATGTAGTCTTTTACTATGCTTTCTGTAAAGATATCCCATTTCCAAGGCTCACGCTTATAATATCTACCTTCTTTTGATGAAAATCTAAATATTGGACTATATGTTCCAAATTGTACATATCTCGTATATAATTCACTATCTTCTACTCCACCTTCATATCCACCTATATCATGGCTATAGTAAGAAAGACCAAGGTTTGATGATGTTATATTGAAGTATGGAAGATATTTTAAAGTTTTCCAAGATACTTTTGTGTTACCTGAATATAGTGCTGGATATCTATGAGAAGCTATTCCAGGATTTCTAGAAAATATTAGGCCTCGTCTTTGCATGTTTTTAGATAAATTTTTATATATATAATGAATTAGCATAAAAGTTTTAATTTTATCTTCAGTTATTTCATCAATTTTAATAAAGTCTATATTTAAATTAGTTAGAGTCTCATTCAAAAATGTTTCTAGTATAACTGTGTTATAAACATTTATAGGTATTACTCCATCTTTTATTATATTTAATTTAGTTTTTAAACTTTGATACCCATTATCATAAGGTGTTATACCATTTTTAGGATTTATGGTAACACCTAAGAACACATTTTTTTGATGAATATCATTTATTGTTTGTTCTAAATTCTTATATTTTTCATTATCAAATTTATAATTAGATAAAGTTTTCCCTTCTTTATTTAAATTCCATTTACTACCTAATAAAATAGAACTAAGTGGTATATTTATTTTATTAAAATTACTTATAATATCTTTTAATTCTTCTTCTGTGTAGTCTTCATTTTTATTCCAACACACACCAAGAGCATATCTAGGTATAAACGAAGGCTTACCAGTTAATTCAAAGTAACTGTCTAAAGCTTTTTGAAAATCATTTTTATATATAAATACATATACATCAAGCGCATCACTTGGATTCTTTTTTATTGTTCCATCACTTATAAATACTGGACTCATTGTATCATCAATTGAAGCAAAACCATCTAAGTTGTATAAGCCTTTTGATAAGTTTATATTAGATTTATTATCAAATGAGTATGCTGAGCCTTTTAGGTTTTTAACTTCCGGATTCCCAAAATACCATAGTTTATCTGTACCTTTAAGAGTTATTCTAAGGTTTGAATCTGGTACTAGTTTAGAAGCAATATAAGGTTTTTCTTTACTATATTCGAGTATAAAATAATCATTAGTAATATTGATATATTTTTCATCTTGTTTTACTGTAAAAACAGGTTTCTTTGCAAAATTTCTATTAATTGCAAAAATAGTTGGATAATCATTAAATTTACCAGTTTCACTATATTCAAGGCGCAATAAAACATCAGAAAGAACTGTAATTCTATATTTATTTCCTTTAAATGTACAGTCTTCTCTGGCTTTTCCTAGTGTAATATCAGTTTTAAATTCTTCACTTAATGCCATTTTTATCCCCTTTTATTATATATTAATAATATCATAAAAAGTCTACTTTAACAATAGATATTTAATAATTATTAATTCATTTAATTTTTAAATAAGAAGTGTTAATATCACAGAAAAAGTGTACTTTCATATACTAAACTAGGTGATTTAAATGGCTTTAAAGGGTGTTGTTATAGATGCTGGACATGGAGGAATAGGATAAATCCAAAATAAGTGAATGACTATGAATAATAATAAATGCAAAAGTTTAAAGATACTTGAAAAAGTATCTTTTTAACAATTTAAATAAAAAAACAATTAGCACTGATGCATTTCTATTGCTAATAACACATTTTTGTGGTATATTGTCCTTATAAGGAATGTATGTCAATAAACGACAAAAAAATATGCTTAAGAGCAAAAGCATATTTCCTTATAGGTAGCACCCAACTACCCAATAAATTAAAAAGCAAATATTTAAAAGAAATATTTGGAGAATTGAATGAATGAATAAATCAATTCCTATATTAATATTAACACAAAATGATTTTAAAAGTCAATTGTATAATAAATGTAGTGCATATTGGTTTACATATTCTAACTAGGAAGGAGATCAATATGTATTTTTATTTACTTGAATAAACCGCTTTAAATGGTGGTTGGTGTTGCCTCTTTTGTTTATTATGATAAGGAGGCTAAAGATGAAAGATAAAGAAATAATAAACGAGATTTATGAAAATATAGCAGAAGAACTCAATATATCAGATAGTGTGTTTGAAAATGCAAAAAGGAGTTATAAAGCATTAGGAGAATTTTTGGAAAACAATATTGAATACCCTGTTGAAGTTTATCCACAAGGATCAATGAATCTTGGAACTTTAATAAAACCTATAGGCGATGATGATGATTATGATTTAGATGCTGTTTGTAAAATACATAACAATTTTGATTCTCCAAAAGATTTAAAAGAATTAGTTGGTAATGCTTTAAAGAAAAGTGAAAGATATAAAAAAATGTTAGCTGATGAGGGAAAAAGGTGTTGGACATTAAATTATTCTGATGATTCACATTTTCATATGGATATATTGCCATCAATACCAAATAACATAACTGACAAATCAATAAAAATAACACATAAAGAGAATAACAGCTATAAATATATGGTATCTAATCCTGAAGCATATGCAGATTGGTTTGATAAATTACAAGAGAACGAACGAAGAAATTTATATAGAATAAAGAATCGACAATTCTCAAATAAAGTTGAAGATTTGAGAAATTTTGGAATTAGAACTACTCTTCAAAAAGCAATTCAAATATTAAAAAGACATAGAGATATACAATATGCTAATGCTACTGATGAAGAAAGAGAATGTAAACCAATATCAATTATAATAACGACTTTAGTTGGGAAAATGTATTCTGGAAATGAAAGTATTTTGGATTTAATTGATAAGTTTTGTACATCATATGAAGAGTACATAGAAATAGACTCTAACGGAAATTATGTTATTCCAAATCCTGTTAATAAAAATGAAAATTTTGCTGATAAATGGAAAATATATCCAGAAAGGCAAGAGGCGTTTTTTAACTGGGTAGAAAACTTAAAATATGATTTAATTACGAATAACTTTATGATATTTGATGATATAACTGAAAAGACTAATTATCTAAAAAAAGTGTTTGGAAACAAAACAATAACAAATGTATTTGAAAAAAGAAATTCATCCATGAGTGAAAGATATATTGATAGGAAAAATATTGCAACAATTACTGCTAATAAAACTGATACTAAAGTAAAGGAGCATACATTCTTTGGCAAATAAATTTTTTAAAAAGCCAAAGAATGTTGCAATTCAGTTATTAAATCTTAAATCAAAGTATGATTGCCTTGATTGTAAGCTAGGAATGGGAAATCTAATTTGGAAACAAAGAGTAAGACCATCTGAATTATCTAGAGCCTATGATATTACAGTAAAATATAATGGTATAACACCAGAGGTTTACTTATACAATCAAGGTATTATGACAAAAAAAGATGAATATATTCCTCATTGTTATAGAAGGCATTATAATAATAAAGATGATGAATATGTAAAGGTGTGCTTGTATTATCCAAAATATCAGGAATGGTCAAGGGATATGTTTCTGGCAGATACAATCATACCATGGACGATTGATTGGTTATATTTTTATGAGCTTTGGCGAATAACAGGAAAATGGTTAGGAGGAGGTATTGAACATGAAAAAAATTAAAAAGTTCTTATACCCAGTGAGAACAATAGTTTTACCAATATTATTAATTGCTATTACATCAATAGGTTTATCATCAATATTTAAAATTGTTGATTATGAGGGAAATGGATTTTTAATTGAATTATCAAAAATAACGTTCAATCATTTTAGAAGAGTAGCTTGTGTACTATTGTTTTTTGGATTTTTAATTATATATAGACGTTTAAATAAGGATAAAGAATATGCTCCTACTGACATTTATGGAGATTATCATATTATTATTTATTATATTGCTTGGCTAATTACAGGCTATAGAAAAGTTAATTTAAAGATGAAACCCATCCCTTTACAATTTCAATTGTTGAATATAAATAAGTTGGAATGCTTTGATAATACAGAATATTCAAATCGTAATTATAAGTATAAAGTAAGTCGTAAAGGAAAATGCAACAAAAATACTAAACAAATAAACATTATAATATCTGACACATATCCTATTATAGAAGCAAAACTTCCACAAAAAATAATAGATAGTTATACCATAAGTATAACTAGAGAAGGAGATAAAGGAATTAGAACAAAGTCTCAAGAACTAATAGAAATACTTATTAAAGAGGTACAAAGTACGAAACAGTATTGTTGGAATTATAACTTATTTTTATCAACTCCTGCTTCCACAAATATAAATATCTTTAATCAAGTATTTCATACAGAAAGAGATAAATTTGTTCTTAATATTTATCAACAGGATAGTGAAAATGATTTTAAATTTAAAGAAAAATCAGTAAAAATTAAATGTTAAATTATTTTATTATTAAATTTAAGATACTTGAAAAAGTATCTTTTTTCGTATGCAAAGGAAGGAGAGATAAAATGAATTTAAATTATGCATTATTTAGAAGTCAACAGATTATGACTTTAAATGATTTAGCACAAATCGGATCACACAATAAAAGAGAAAAACAGGCTTATAAATCTAATCCTGATATTAAATTAGAATTAAAAGATGATAACATTGAGTTAGTACCACTTGAATCTAAATATGTTAAAGGTTTTAAAGAATTAACTAAGGAATATGAAAAAGAACACAATGAAAGACAAAAGACAGAAAGACAAGAAAGAAAAAAGACTTATAGTCAAATGTTAAATAAATCAAAAAATGTTGTTGCAGATGAACTATTATTTACTGCTACCCATAATTTTTTTGAGAATATGAATAAAGATGATATTATTGATTGGGCTAATACTTGTATGGAATTTGTTTATAAAAATTTAGGTTATACAAAATCACAAGTATTACACGCTACTATTCATTTAGATGAAGAAACACCACACTTGCATTGTGTAGTTATTCCACTAGTAAAAAAGTATGATAAAAGAACAAATACAGAAAGATATACTATATCTAAAAAACAATATATAAGAGATAAATATCATTTATCAGAATTACAGGATAAATATCATAAAAGACTAACTGAAAAAGGATATGATTTAGAACATGGTATTAAAGGTAGTAATGCTAAACATCAAAAAACAAAAGAATTAAAGAAAACTACTAGATATTATGAAAACAAAGTTAAGGTAATAAATACTAGAATAGATAATGCTATGAACGTTTTTGAAGAAAAGATGAAAACTACAAAAAATATACCTTTTAGCAAAACGCACGTATTAGTAGAAAAAGATACTTTTGAAAGTATGAATAAAGTTATTAAAGAAAGTAAAAAAGCAATAGAGTTTCAACCTAAATTACAACAATTATTTAATGAAGTTGATAACTATACTAAAAGTCATCAAACTTTAGAAAAGGAAAACGAGGTACTAAATGCTAGAGTTAATAAACTTTCTAAAGATAACACTAAACTAAACACACGATTAGAAACCATTTTAAAGGTAATTAAAGAGTTTTTTAGGAATTTATTACAAATTGGTAATGAACTTGTAAAAGAAACTACTACAATTGAAATAAAAGACTATTATGATAGTAAAGAATTTAATTCAAATGATGTTTATGATATATCTAAAGGAACAACCAAAGAAGATGAATTATTTGATTATGCAGATATACCTGGTTATTACAAAACTAGAAAAAAATCATATTATCAGGAAAAAGATAAAAACGATTATGAAATAAGTCTATAAAAAATGTAAAAATTTATAATTTTATTAAGAATATTCTCAAATCTGTGTTATAATTAAGTTAATGGAGGTGTTATAAATGGCTTTTAGTAATTTGAACGAGCAACATGCAAAAGCAATGAAAGATTTAAGAGATTACATGGAACTTAAATATGGAAGTGCATATATGGGAGCTATCTCTAAATTAAGTGCAAATGATCAATATGATGAGAGAGGAATGTTAAAACCAGAATATACATTAACTTCTAAAGAAAGGGATGCTTTATTATTTTATGTTCCAGAAACTAGTAAATATTTAAAAGCATTTGATGATGTAGGATTTGAAACTACAAACAAAACAAAAAACGAACAAAATAAAGACCAAACATTAGATAAAAGATATCGTATGTTTTTAGAAAGCGTAAGAGAAGGAACAATGAAAATTGCATCTAGTGCTGAAGTTCCTGAAGGAAATAGAGTTATTCCTTATGAAATAGTAGGAATTGAATTTGGTACTGATAGAATTATAGAAACATATGGAAGAGATGTCTTTGAAAGAGCATTTAAAGAAATGTATGGGGATAATAAGGTATCACAAGATCTTTCCAAGACAGACAGAATGTTTGTGCACCTTATTCAAGAGGGGATTGCTACTTCACCTTTAATAGATTTACAAGTTTTACTTCATTTACTAGAAGAAAAAGGAATACCAACTTATATCGATTTTGAATCAAGAACATTTTATTATAATGGTAGTCCTCAAAAAGGCAAAACTAAATAAATTAGTTTGCCTTTTTACTATAATTCCATTATAGTAACCCACTACGCTATTGGCATAGCCAATAACAGTGGGCAAGGGATAAATACCCCTTTGAACCCCATTTAAGCGACAAAACTACAAACTAATCGTAAGTAGTAATGTCGCCTTTTTTATTACAACTTGCGTTTTATAAAAAAGAAAGAATACTATCGCCACTTTCAACCTTACAGATCAAAACGTGCCACGTATTCTTTATATAAAAATAACCTTAATACAATTAATGTACTAAGGTTATTTTCTTTTTGGAAATAATGCACTATCAAATAATGGATATTTAGACTTATCAAATTTTTCTAAATTTGGTCTAATCATAGAAATTATTTCCTTTAATCTATCTAATATTTCATCATTAGATATTTCCTTTTTTTCTATTTTTGCTAATTCTAATTTATCAATTAAATCAGCAATACATCCTTTAACAGCAAAATCAACTTTTCTATTTTCTTCAAAATGATCAAGTGCATCGAAATAAAATTTTTCATAACTTTCTATTTGTCGTTGATAGTCAGCAGTTGATCTTTTAACTGATAAATCTTTACCCCAATTTATATCTATATCATTATAACCAGCAAGTTTCATTAAATCTACCATACTTAAATTAAGAGTTTCAGCAATTCCTTTTAAGTATAGGATGTTTGGTTTTAATCTTTTACCAGCCTCTATACGAGATACTTCAGCACAATCCATATTTGATCTTCTGGCAAGTTCTCTTTGTGAAATACCTAGTTTTTCTCTTGTTTCACTTACTAGTTTACCTAATTCAGTAGTCTGTTTTTTCATCTAATACCACCTCGACTGAAATAAGTATAACACATAGTGATGTAAAAATCAATACATTTTTGCAATTATAGTGTTGACAAACTCATTATGTGATGATATACTCAATGTGAAATTGATGTAAAACTCATCGGTGGGAAAGGAGGAACAGAGATGAATGAGAGTAAAGCGCCTAGATATTTCAAACCATAGGATATGGAGGGATAAAAACATCAAACCTGAAGCAAAAGAAATATATGCTTATCTATTTGCAGAGGGATTTGAAAGAACTATCTCACATATAAGCATTGGAAGAATACAAAGGGAGCTAAAAAGTATAACCAATATCGGATTTAGAAATAATCTAAAGATATTAGAAAAAAACAAATATCTAGTTTATAAAGAATACGATACAGGATTATACGAATATCACATTTACTAGAACGATAAAATCACTAGTAAATATAGGTACAGTAAATGTTCGGAGATTTATGTTAGTACCTTTTCTATAAGATATATAGAATAAATCAAAATAATATCTTTAGGGGAAGATATAAAAAATCCCCCTTAGGATATTATTGCTCAAAATTTGGAATGGAAAAGCCCATATTTATTAGATAGGAGAACTATTATTATATTAGATTGTGAATTTATTATGACTCCAAGAATATTATTTAATGATAGGAATTTATCTAAAACAGATTGTAGTGTTTTAGGTCTTATCATTTCACTTACCTTGAAAAATGGATATTGTTATGCGAGTAATGAGTATTTAGCAGACTATGTAAAAGTTTCAAAAAGAACAATTAGCGATTCATTGTCTAAAATAAAACGATTAAAATATATCATAGTAAAATATGAAAATAATAATCGTAGAATATATCTTAATACTGAAAAGATACCAACAAAAGTTGCGAACCAAGTAGCAAAAAATTGTAATGATATGGTAGCAGAAACTTGTGACCATAATATAAATAATAAATATAAAAATGAATATAAAAAAATAAATAAATTTAAACGAGAAGGAATTGTACCTTATTGGATGGAACATCCTGAAGTGTGCAAATCAGATCCAATGACCGAAGAAGAATCTATAGAATTTGATAAACAATTAGATGAAATACAAAATACAATAGATAAATTATAGAATGAAAGGAGAAGATGTCTATGAAAGGAGTATTTAATTTATAATTAAAGAAAAGGGGGTAAATAGAAAATGGAGGTAGTATATAATGTAAAATATAAATTTAAGAACAATGAAAATAAAACTAATGAAGAATTAAAAGATTTATTTAATAGAAAATTGTTAAATATCATTATAAAGCTAGAAAATCAAAAATTAGGATTAAATAATTCGTAATAATGATATATAATATACTTGTATTTAAAATTATTCGTAGTTGTTCCAATGTATTGGAGGAATGGCTATGATAGAAAAGGTAGGTGTATATTGTAGATTATCTGATGAAGATAGAGATAAACTAAATAAAACTGATGATAGTGATAGTATAATAAATCAAAGAAGTATGTGTTTAAAATATGCCAATCAAAATGGTTGGGATGTTGTAGATATATATTCTGATGATGATTTTTCTGGAGCAGGAACTTATAGGCCAGATTTTGAAAGACTTATAAATGATTGTAAAAATGGTAAGATTAATTTAGTCTTATGTAAATCACAATCTAGATTTTCAAGAGATATGGAAGTTATTGAAAGATATCTACATAATAAGTTTATTGAATGGGGAGTTAGATTTGTAAGTATTATTGATAATGCTGATACAAGTATTGAATCTAACAAGAAATCAAGACAAATAAATGGACTTATTAATGAATGGTATTTAGATGACTTATCACAAAATATTAGAAAGTCTTTAAAGAATAAAAGAGAAGATGGTTTATTTATGGGTAGCTTTGCCTCATATGGTTATGATAGAGATGAAGATGGACATAAGTTAGTTGTTGATCCAGTAGCCGCAGAAGTAGTTAAAAAGATATTTAAAATGTATGCAGATGGATATGGTTATCATAGAATATGTGAATATCTAAACAATAATAATATTTCACCTAGATCTGTTTATAAAAAGCAAAAAGGTAGCAAATTTGTATGTTGTAATTGCAATTTAAAGACAGTTAGATGGAATCCTGATACAATTGCTCAAATGTTAAAAAATGAAGTTTATATAGGCAATTTAGTTCAAGGAAAAACAACTTATGTAAGTTATAAAAATCATAAACCTATGAAAGTACCTAAAAAAGATTGGATTAGAATTGAGAATGCCCATGAACCAATTATAGATATGGAAACATGGAATAAAGTACAATCAATATTAGGAACACATTACAAAGTTACTAAAACAGGACAAATAAATTATTTTACTAGAAAAGTATATTGTAGTTGTTGTGATAAAGCATTTATGAGAAATGTTTATAGTGTTAAAAGTGAAAAGACAGGTAAAAGAGCATATCTACAATGTAAGGGTAATAAAAAATTTCATATATGTCCTAATAATAAAGCAATTAGAATGGATAGTTTAGAAGAAATATTATTAAATGCTATTAATGATTTATTAGATAATTACTATGATAAGAATAATTTAAAAGAACTCTATGAAAACAGACAAGAACAAGATACAGATAATAACAATTCAATAAAAGCACTAATACAAGAAAAAGAAGATTTAAATAAAAAAATAAGTAATAATAAAACTTATTATAGAAATCTTTTTGAGGAAAAAGTTAAGGGAGTTATTTCTGAAGATATGTTTCAGATGATGTCAAAAGATTATTTCAATGAAATAGAAAATATGATGAAAAGAATTGAAATAATAGATAAACAAATTGATGAGTTGAAAATTGAAAAGAAAGAAAAGAAAAATGCTGATAGCGTATTAAAGAAATATAAACATATAAAAGAACTTAATAAAATTATATTAGATGAGTTTATTGATAAAGTATATATTGGAGAATATGATAAAGAAAATAAAACAAGAGATATTGAAATAGAATGGAATTTTGAATTTTGAGGTAGTAGTTATGAAAGTAGAAGAAATGCATTATTTTGGTATTCCAATAGAAATAAGAAATTTTTATAGAGATGTATTTGAAGTGTATGAGATAAGAGAGAGATTAGGAGAAGAAAAAGGTATAAAATTTTATGTTTATACTAGTGACCATAATCCTCCACATGTACATGCAATATATGATAAATATGAAATTTCTATTTCATTACTAGATTTTAAAGTTCTAGCTGGAAATATTCCAAATAAAAATAAAAATATTGCTATTAAATGGGTTAAAGAAAACAAAGATAAATTATTAAATTACTGGGACAATAAAACCATAGTTTCTTCAACAAACTTAACAAAATCTATGTTAGATTCAAAAGAACTAGTAGAAATATAAATAATAATAAATTTGGACTTTTCCGATACCCCGACATGGAGGCTCTGATCCAGGTGCTAGCGGAAATGGCATTATTGAAAAAGATTTAACTTTACTTATTAGTAAGTATATGTATGATAGATTAAGAGAGTTAGGTATCCCTGTTACTATGACTAGAACTACTGATGAAACTTTAGATAGTAAAACTAGAACTAACAGGATAAAAGATGCTTACGGGACAGATAAAGATGTGATTGTGATAAGTAACCATATAAATGCCGGAGGTGGCGATGGTGCAGAGGTAATCTATGCACTTAGAAATAACTCTAAATTTTCAGGTTTAATTTTAGATGAACTTGAAAAAGAAGGTCAAAACATAAGAAAAAATTACCAACAAAGACTTCCAAGTAATCCAGTTAAAGATTATTATTTTATACATAGAGATACTCCTAATAATGAATCTGTTATAGTAGAATATGGCTTTTTAGATTCCAAGGGTGATGATGTTAATCAACTTAAAAACAATTATGAAAACTTTGCAGAAGCAGTAATAAGAGCTATAACTACTTACAAGAATTTACCATATACAGCTCCAGCTCAGGGAAATTTCTATACTGTTCAAAAAGGAGATTCTTTATGGAAGATTGCAAACAAGTTTGGTATAACTGTAGATGACCTTAAAAAACTTAATAATTTAAAGAGTAACACTATCACAGTCGGACAAATACTTAAGGTTAAAAAAGAAGAAGAAAAACCTGTTGAAGATTATTTAGTTTATACAGTTAAATCTGGTGATTCGTTGTGGAAAATAGCTAGCAAATATAATACTACTGTAGATACTTTAATGAAAGTAAACAATCTTAAAGGAACTGTATTAACAATTAATCAACAATTATTAATTCCTAAATCTAAAGAAATAGAAATTGATATTGATAAAGATAAAAAAGGTATCATATATACTGTTAAAAGTGGAGACTCTTTATCAAAAATTGCTAAATCTTACGGCACTACTGTTAGTAAAATTAAAAGTGCTAATAATTTAAAAAGTGATTTCCTGAAAATTGGGCAAGAACTTTTAATACCTGTTGAAGATACTAAAGTAGAAGAAAAGAAAGATGATGAAAAACTTGGAATTAATTATGTTGTAGTTAAAGGAGATAATTTATATTCAATTGCTAATAAATTTGATGTAAGTGTTGATAATATTAAGTCTCTTAATAATTTGAAATCAAATACACTACAAATAGGCCAAATATTAAAAATACCAGGAACTGAATCTTACACTACATATAAAGTTAAATCTGGTGATTCTTTATGGAAGATAGCAAATACTTATGGTACTACTGTTAATGATTTAAAGAAGATTAATAATCTCACATCATCAAATCTAAAAATAGGTCAAGAATTATTGATTCCTACTAGATAAACATCACATATTTATATGATTATATATAATTACTTTAAAAATTCAAAAAAGATAAGTTATTCTTATCTTTTTTAATTTTACTTATAACTTATATATCTTCTCTAACCTTTCATAATCATTTAATGTTTTCTCAGTAATATTAACTCCCAAGTCCACAGGAAAAGCACTAAAAATGCCATCTATAACTATTTGATCTTTAAAAGGAAATAAGGCTGTTTCAACAAACATAGATAAATCCTTATAAAAAAAATTTCATCTAAATTTGAAAAGGAATATCCTCATAATATTTAAAAGTATAAAATCTAAAACATAAATTATTATTAATATGATGTTCTCTTCTTCACTAATATTAAGTAAAGTAGGAAAAAGACTTTTTAAACTAATTAAAATTGAATTACAAGCTATTTTTAAATATCCTACAACTACTTCTTTAATATAGTCATCCTCTTTTCTTCTTTACCAATTGTCTTATTACCCACTCATCTTTTTCATCAAAGTCAATACCATTATCAAAAAGTAAACTTAAATACTTAAGTCCTTTAACTTTGAATAATTATTCAAAGTTTTCAAAATATAAAAATTCTTAATTTCTTCAAACACCTTCTTTATTATTCACTACTTTTCAATTTACTATTACCCGTTTTATAATCTATTTCTATTCCATCTTGAACATTTTTTACAAAAACATTAAACTTTATCCCATCACCATTATCCTGTACAGAAAATGCTTCTATTTTTACTCCACTTGCAAGTAAATTATCATTTTCATATTTTGGTGTAACTCTATACAAAACATTATTTTTAGTTTCCTTAATATAATTTGCTACTTTATTTTCCCACTTTAACATTCCTACTGTATTCATTTGTCTAGTACAAGTTATTAAATTAAGTTTATTAGCATTTTCCCCAGTAAGCTGATATCCAATTAAATGACACCTATTATATAAATACTTGCCTGGTACTATATCGTACTTTATCGTATGCCACCCAGTTGGCTTAATCATACCAATACTTTCTCTTTTTGTAGTAGGCATTAAATCAATATTAATATTAGCATAAGCTTCTCTGGCACGTCCAAGAGAATCAAACTTACTATATTTTTCAAAAGTATAAGTAGTTTTATCTTCTTCATTAAATAAAGGCTCATTATTATTTATTATTAAGTAATCTTCACCACTATTCTCATTAATAGTTATTGTGTTTTCTTTAGCATAGCTTTCAGGCATTAAATTATCTAGATAGTTAGATATTTCATCTTTAAAATAAAAGCTTATAAAAGAAAAAATAATTATTACTAACATAAATTTTGTATATTTATTTTTCATCATACTCACCTACTTACTAATACATTTATAATAACATTTTTTATAATAAAAAGATATAAATTTAAAGTGAAATATATTTACTTTACAATTAATTTTATAAAGTTACAAAATCATCAAATAAACAAATATTTTTATCTATTTTTTATTAATGAGATAATGAATTAGTTTTCCCTTCGATATAGTCTAAAAACAATTCTGTACTATTGTCAACATTTGACTGATCTATAAAGCTTAAAGATGTTTATCTATTAAGTTACTTCCAATCTTTTCTTTTATTTTTTTTAACTAGATAGTTCACTTTGAAACCACCTATTACTAAGTTCGTTCATCATCAAAATTATAAATTTTAGCATCTTTAGCAAAATAAGTATTTGAATACTTTTCCTTAGTAAACAATTCCATCATGAAATTTTTTGTTTTATAGATTTTATATTTTTGAAAAAACAAATCAAACCACTTTAATGTTATTTTATCGTAAGAATCATTTGATTTACTATATATCAACATTAGTTAAATTTTTATAAACAATTTTTAAGTATAATTTTTCAATCTCGTTTTTAGTAATAATTATTTTTTCAAATTCTTCACTATTTAAGTTATTACTGTATAATAGACCTATTTGATAATTTAAATTAGGAATAATATTATTCTTAAAATAATTTAAATCCTCTTCATTAATTAGATATTCATTTTCTTCATAAAATGATTCAAAGTTATCACTACTGCCTTGTTTAATATATTCATTTCTAATAATTGTTTCTTTAATACAACCATCAATGTTAACAATGTTAGTTAGTATATCGTTGTTTATTTTGTATACGCAAGATTTATTATCAATATAAGAATAAATATTTCTAGAAGAGGAAACAACAAAATTAATTTTTTTATTTTTTTCAAGTGTTTTAATCAAATTGAATATTTCTTTTTCGTCTAAACTTGTATCAACATCATCGATAAAAACAATTATATTTTCTAGACTATTTTTTTCGCATTGATACAAGGATAAATTAATTAATAACTTGCGCAGGAGACTTCTAGGAGTGACCTTATCATCCAATAAATAGTCTTCTATATATATTTCGGTAAACTTTTCTATTATTTTATCTATGTTGTCTATATTAATATTAAATTTAATATCTTTAAGTAATTCATCTTTTTCCAAAGATGAATTTACCCTCTGATCAATAATATTAAATATATTATTAACCCTAGCAAGCATATCATGACTATTAATCGTATTTAATATGTCGTCATAAATCATTTTTTTGAATATATTAGATTTAGTCAATTTAAAATCTGTTGAAAAATTATTATAATCACCAACAAATATTGTATTAAAATCGCCTTTATATACCCTATTATTGTTAACAAAAAAACCTTCAACTTCTCCAGCAAAACCCCTTTCTAATAATTTAAGTAACTTTGATTTGCCTGTTTTATTAGCACCATTAATTATAAGGAGATTATTAAAATCTAAATTATTATCATCAAATCTTATATTACCAGATTTTACAGCATTCTTTAATCCAAGATTTATTTGATAAACCTTCATTTTTCTATCTAATTCTGCAAAAACTGCCATCATTTTTAACATACCTTCAACCATAGGTTCAATATTATCACTTCTACAATCAACATCTAAGCTTCCAATGACCAACCTCATTTTATTGGTATTTATAAAATCTATAATGCTACACAATTGTTTTGTGGATCTAGATAATCTGGTAATATCAGTGACATATAATGAATCTCCCTTAACCATGTCTTGTAATATACGACTAAGTACTGGCCTATCCTCTCTAGCACCTGATTGATATTCAAAATAAATATCTTCTTTTTTTGTACCCTTTTCTACTAATTCTTTAATTTGATACTCTACATCTTGTTTTGACTCATTTGTTGAACACCTGCAATAACCATATACTCTATTTATTTCGTTCATATCTTAAATACCTCCTATAAAAGAAATCATAGTTTTAATTTTGTTTATACATTTCACACTAAAATCATACTTTTCGACACCCAAATAGTTATCATTCTAAGAATAAACGAACAAATGATTTCTTTTAAACATATTAAACCATAGATAATTCTTTTGAATCACTGATTCTGAGGCAAAGAAAAAGACAGAGTTTTTGCTCTGCCTATTATTAATTTTCAAATAATTTATTTAAATCTAAATCAATATTTTCTTTTTCCATTCTATCATTACATTCTGAAATAAATGAATACATATTTGACATATAATCGTCTACAGTTGTGGCATTATCTAATAGTTTTTCTTTTAGTACACTTATTCCACCAAGAATGTACTTTTCATAAATTTTTTCACATTCTTCTTTTTCAGAAGTTCCATCTGCATATCTAAAAGCACGATTAATTCTTTCATCTAAATCAACTTTTGATTTATCATGTAATAACATTATTAAAGAATAATTAAAATTTAAAATATCTTTATTAATACTTAACTGTTGAAAATTTATTTTTTTGTTTTCATCGTTATCAGGATTATTTATATCCCTATCTTCTAAACGATTATATAAATAACCAACAATTGGAGCAATAAATAATACGTCAATGTTTCTTTGAAAAATAGAAAAATTCCTAGAGCCATCTATAACTGATGTTAATTTACTTACACATTCACCGTGTTTACCAATAAAATTATAATCTGTTTTATTAAACATTATTTATCGCCTCCTCTACTTATTACGCTATCTAAAGGAACTTCAGGCGTTCTCAATGATAAGTTATATTCAATTCCAACTTTATCATTTAGATATTTTTGAGCTATTTCACCATCTGGTTTATCCTTAATAAAGATAATAACTTGTCTTGCAATTCCAGGAATTACATCACAGATGTTTTTAATGCGTTTTTGATCAAATGATGATAGTGGTGCATCCATAACCAATGGATATTCTCCATTAGTTGGAGCATCTATGCTGTCTTTTTTAGCTGCTTTTTCTCTTGCCATCTTAATAACACCAACAATAAAAGCAAATATAACTGAATAACTTTTTGCAGTATTGCTATCAATACTAGATGTTTCGTTTTCTAATTCATCTACATATGTCTTTATTCTATAATTATTATCTATAGAAATAGTTACACCGCCATCATATATTGATTCAAACAATGTATTAATTTCCTGTTCAAGCTTATTACGAACCTCGTTCTCACGATATTCATAAGAATCTTTAATCATTTCATATGCAGCTTTAGCATATTTTCTTTGAATTTCAAAGGAATCATTTTTCTTTTCTTGTAATTCTAGCTTTGTTAAATCACTATTAATTTTACTATTATCTTTTTCCCTTAAAGATATATCTGATTTTAATTCAATTAATTCATTTTCGCTAAGTCTTAATGCTTTCTCATATTCTGTTTGATTATTCTTAATATCTACAATTTCAACATTCTTATTCTTCAATATATTAGTATTATATTCTGCAATAGTATGTTCTTTTTCATCAACTTGATTATCAATCGAGCGAATTGTACTAATATTATCTTTCATATTCTCAAAAAAGTTTTCACTACTTCTTAGACTATTCTTAGCCGCTTGTTTAAAGAAATTTATTTGCGTTCCTAATGATTGTGGTGGTATAAATTTTAATAATTCTTCTAAATGTTTAACAGCATCACTATTATTATCAGATAAATCTGCACCACAAATACAAGTACCTCTTTTTCTTAAAAAATCTATAGTTGATTTTCTAATATCTGGAATTCCATTATCCAAATCACCACTACTAGATAAATCTTCGACTGCTTCCATAATCATTTTCTTTGAAAGGAATTTATAAGTTACAGATGAAAATGCAAAAGTAAAGTTTGAAATGTTTTTTTGCTTCATATCTTTTAAATGTGATAAATCATTTTCAAGAACATTTAACCTTTGCTGTTGTTCTTCTATATCTTTAAAATTAATTAATTTTTCTTTACATTCATCAATAGACCTTTTATAAAACTCAATTTGATCTTCTAATTCAGCTATACGAACTTTGTTTTTTTCAATTTTTTCATTGTTATTATAAAATCTTCTTCTTAGTTCTTTTGCTTCTTGGCTTCCATTATCATCTATTTGAGAATTATATCTTCCTATTACACTTGCACTTAATGAAGGATTAAGATGATCTAAAGCCTGACTTAAGGCATCAAGTCCCAAAATATTTTGAACAGCTTCTTTAAAGTCACTTGCTTTACTTCCACTTAAAACTTGCTTTGACATGTCATTAATTCTTTCACCATCAAAGAAGAAATACTTTGATAAATCCTCTGGTAATATGCTATTAATAATTGATGTACTTTCAGCATATTCATGATATTTTGTTTGTCCATAACTATCTTTTTCAGAAACAGAAAATTTTGGACTTTCAGCTTTCATATTGCCAAGAGAATCTTTTTTATATACTTGAGATCTAGTTATAGTATAGTCAATATCATTATGTTCAATCTCTAAAGAAACAGATACAGTTTGCATATCATTTGCAATCATATCCTTTTCAACTAATGTATTTAATAAGCTTTTATTTATAAATCCATCAGTCTTTCCATACAAAACCCACTGAAATGCTTGTGCTAAAGTAGTTTTACCAGCACCATTTTCTGCAAGTACTAATGTGACATTTTTATCTTCTGATGTTGAAAAAATCATTTCATGATGACCTTTAAATGGTCTAAAATTATCAAGAGTTATCTTTTTTAATTGCATTGTAATTCCTCCTCAATAATTTTCATTATCTTTTTCTTTACTTCATCAGAATTAGTATGGTTATTAACTGCGTCTTTTTCTAGGGTTAAAATCCTTTTAACAATCAACTTTAACTTTTCATTATCAATTGGATTTTCATCAACCGGAACTTGTTCAACATTAGTATCTGACATATTATCATTATTCATATGATCCATCCTCCATTTCTATTATATCATCATCGTTATCTAATAAACGATATGTTTCCTTAATTTCTTCAATCATTTTATGTGATTCCATAGAATTCATTGCAATTCTTCCAAATTCAGTCAATCTGTTTAGTTCATTTTTAACTAATCTTTTTTCTGAGCGAATTTCATCATCAGTAAGACCTGAAACATCTTCTAATCTTCTAGGCAAAGTAATAAAATCATATATTTCAGCAAAATCTTTGCCTTCCATTTTTCTTAAAACTCTACCTCTTCGCTGTATATATTCTTTAGGTTTAGTTGTACTTGCTAAAATAAATGCTGTTTTAATTGCTGGAATATTAACACCTTCATCAAGACATTTTATTGCTACCAAAGCCTGCAAACTTTTACCATCAGCAAATTTTTCTTTAATTATCGCTCTTGTCTTAGGATCTTCTCTTGAAGTAAACCTGTGTACCTTCATATCAAATTGATTTCCCAACATTCTGGTTATTACGTCAATTTGTTTTATATCTTCGCCATTTTCATCCTGCTCATCTACTCTTGCTGAACCACAATATACAAGTATATAATTATCATCTTTGTATGGTTTAATGTAGTGAGCTAATGTTTCAATTTTGTTATACGCTCCTGCTATTATTCTTGCTCTTGCTCTAACTAACTTTTCCCCATAATCATTTAATTTATTCTTACCATTCTTTTTAATAATGCATTTTGCAATTTCTCTTGAAATAGCATGATATTTTTCTAATTCTTCATCAGTTAAAGTAACAATTATTGGATAATATCTATACTTAGTTAAAAACTTTCCTTCAATCGCTTCTTCTAAAGTATAAATAATACATTTCTTTTGAAAGTAATTGGTTAATGTTTCAGTTCCTTCTTCATCTCCATGTCTTTCAAATGTAGCCGAAAGGGCTAATCTGTATTTAAATCTATCATCAAGTGTTCTTAATAATGTTGGTGAACCAAAATTATGTGCTTCATCAACTATTAATAATACATTGCCTTTTAACTTGGAAATTTCAGCTTGAATTTCTGGACTACTATATGTCGCATTTGTCGATATAAAACAGAAGAAATCTTTTACTCCCAGGTTAAAATCTAACACTGCTTTTTTTATTCTTTGTTTAAAATCTTTTTGTGGTGAACCACCATATCCAATAATTGGTGACATATTAAATCCAATAATATCTTCAACCCACTGATTCACAAGATGAATCTGCGGACATGCAATAAATACTGCTAGTTTTCCATCACATTTTTCATATAATTTACAAATAGAAGCTAGACCAGTGTATGTTTTTCCTGTTCCAGTTGCCATATCATATATTCCAATATAATTATTGTTTGCCCATTCATCAATTGCTCTTTCTTGATATGGAAATAATTTTTTTCCAAATGGGATTCTCGGAATATTTGTAGTAAAATTTTCATCTACCGACATTTTGCTCAATTCTTCTTCTGCATCAATTTGCCAATTTACTTTATCCTTTTTATAGGACAATATTTTATCAATAGGTGCAGCTGGAAAATCAAAAACCCTAGCATTCAAATCAACATTATTCCATAATTGGTCAAAATATTTTTCTTTTCCTTCAACTCTATCTAAATCATCCCATGAAGTAAATACATCAAATGATTCATAATTATCATTAAAGGCTGTTTTTGTTTCATTCATAGATCCGGAAAATGCTACAATATTACCTTCTTTGTCATAAAACAGACCTTGTTTTTCATGATACAAGCCTAATTTATTTTGATTATTAACTGAATATGCAATTTTAATATCTAGTTTCCCCATTACAATTAAATTTGCAAGCATATTCAATCTTTCTTCTTCATAATAATCTTGTGGTTCTGTTATACCATTTAGTAGTGCCTCTGTTTCTACTTCAACTCTATTTTTATATCCAAGATTAATAGCGTTTAGATCATCATCAGAAATAACTGGAGATACAATTAACTGTATTTTCCCATCATTTTTTATCAATTCAGAAATACCGTAAGATAATTCAACCAAAGATGAAGAAGAGAAAAAGCCAACACTTCTTTTATACAATTTTGATTCTTTAAGTAAAGGAATATAAAAATTTTTAATTACATTATCACCGGGTGTTCTATAATCTTTTTTCAAATAAACATTTAAGAAACTCACTAATACACCTCCTATAGTGTCTTTAATGCTGATATAAGATAATCTATATCTTCAAAAGTATTGAAATAGTTCAAACTAATTCTTACAGTACCATTATACACCGTTGAACCAATAAAGTCATGAATCAGTGGTGAACAGTGAAATCCTGTTCTAACAGCAATATCAAATTCGTCATTTAATATTGCTCCTACCTCATCAGCACTATATTTATCAATTCCAATAGACACCACACCAAATATTTCGCTTTCATAATCTTCGGGCAAGAATAATTTAACATTGTTTAATTTCTTCAAACTATTAATTAAATAATGTGTAGCATCTAATTCTTTTTCATAAACTTTTGTTTTTTGCAACCAATCAATGCTAGCATTTAACCCAGAGATTGCCACAATATTAGGACTACCTGCTTCATATGCCATATGACCATTATCCGGCATATTAGGATTCATCGTATCTGAACCATTTCCACCAAAAATAAATTTATTTAACTCAATTGTATTTTTTTTAATAAATCCGGCAATTCCAAATGATGCATATAACGATTTATGCCCTGCAAAAACCAAAAAATCAATATCACTATTTTTTTCTACTTCTACAACTCCAAATGCCTGTGACGAATCAAGTAAATTAATTGAATTGTATTTTTTACCTAATGAGAATATTTTTTTGTATGGAAGTATTAAGCCCGTAACATTACTTATATGTGATATAAAAATTGCTTTTGGTCTATTTATTGCAAACATATTCTCCAACATACTATAATCTGGAATCCACGATTCTTTATTGAAAGGTATTGTTAATACATTTAATTCATACTTGTTTTTTACAACTTCTAACGCCCTTATTATTGAATTGTGTTCAAATGGTGAAATATAAATATTATCGCCTTTATTATAATTTAATCCTAATATTATATCGTTTAATGATTGAGTCGCTGAAGATGTAAAAATAACATCAGTGTCTTTCATATTACTTATTTTTTTTATTTTTTCTCTAACATTTTCAATTAATACAGAACCATTAGCTGCAACTTTATAACTGCCCCTACCAGTATTAAATGCGTTTCTATTTGCTTTATCTAAAGCATCTAAGACTTCGTTAGGTTTTGGAAATGTTGTTGCAGCATTATCTAAATAAATCATATTTCACCACCTTTACATAAATTTTTTCATTATATTTAATAGTATATTAACCTTTTCTTCTTCACTTATTGAACTTCCATACTCCTCAATTATCTCCTCAATATTATTTTTCATTGTGTTTCCTAACGCAGAAATATTATCTGAAGATGTTAAATTCTTTTCTATCGTTTTATCATTATTCACAACTATAATTCTTTGTGAATTATCTTCCTTATTAGTTTTATCATTTAACTTGGCAATTGTACTTTTAAAGTTTGAAATATACTCATTCTTTTGATATACTTGCCAATCTTCTACGTAGAAAGAAGTAAAAATTTTTGATAATTTTTCAATAACATCGTGTTCATCATGTGTGTTAAGATTATCTAAATAATCAATAAAGTTTCTCGTTTTAATATCATAAATATTATTCTTTATTGATTTATCAAGTTCTTTATTCCACTCCATTAATAGAGTGCTTAAACTTCCTTTATATTTAGAATTTATTAACTCTTTAGTATCTATTAGCAATTTTTCAAGATAGTTAGAAATATAGCTATCAAACGAATTTTTCATCACTGTTATTTTTTCAACAATCTCACTTTTATTTTTTTCATTGAATATGTTTGGAAGTGCTACAAATAAGAACTCGTTATTGTTTATATCTGGTCTTAATAACTCTGATTTAACTTTTATATACTCATCTATTATATTATTTTCAGCATCCGGGATATTCATTTCCCTAATTATTCTAGGCAAACCAAATATCCACTTTTTCATAGAATTAATTAGTTCAACCACATTTAATCTTATATTTGAATTTATATTTTGAACTCCGAATATTTTTCCTAAAGAATTAACATATTCAATTCGATCTACTGTACCTTTTTCAGTTAATATATAATAATTTTCAGGATTATCATTTATTTTTACTAAGTTAATAGAATTTAATTCTATTTCTCTATTCATATAATAAAAGATAATATTATCAGAATAATCTCTAATAGCCAATGCAATAAGAACAGGAATTGTCCCAAATCTCATTGAATATGGTTTTGAACAAATTGTTTTATACAAATCTTTAAATGACTTTTTATTATTATCAGTTGATTGAATAAACTGTTTTATTATTTCAATAATACTTTTTATTGATTCGGTTTCACTTTTATCAACAATAGCTTTATATATAGTAGCCTCAGCACTTGTTTTACTCTTAATTACATCATAATTGTTTTCTAATATTGATTCTATTACAATTTCTCTAGCCTTTTTTATTGGAGCGGATAAATCATTTTTATTAATTAGTTCATTATTAATTATTGGTGTCAGTGAATATACTGATTCACAAATACTAGATAATATAGAACTTAAATTTTTCTTTTTGCTATTTTTTTGATTAAGATAAACATATTCTAGTATATTATCATCAGAAAAATAATACTTATAAGCATCTTTTACTGCGTTTACTAATTCATTTTTCATTAATTCCAATTCAGACATAACATCTTCATCATTATAATTGTTATTAATTAAATAATTAACTGCTTCATATTCTTTTAACAATGATAAGAAATTTTTCTTAAAAGCAAGTTTAGATATTTTTAATACTGCTCTATCATCACTAATACTTCTAAAATGATTAATTATTTCATCAATGTTTTTAGATGTTCTAATCAAATTTAAGACTATTCCATCTGATGAATCCTGATTGTGAAAAATATCAAAGCTACTCATGTTCATTATTTCGCTTTCACTAATAAATATATTAGTAAAGTATCTTGTCATTTTATATTCTTCATTAAATCTTCTTGGTAAAGAATAAAATCTTCCTATAATTTTATCTAAAACACCTTTCTCATTTATAACAGAGAATTGATTATTAACAAGTCCCTTAATATCAGAAGTTAATTGCTTACTATACATAGTTGCAAAGTCTAAATCATCAGTTATTTTTTTCTTTCTAAGATAACTTTTTTCAAGCAACTCATCCAATGCTTTATTAAAACTTTTTTCGCTCATGTCTAGAGACAATCTTACTGTTTCAACATTAGTATTTAATTCATCTAATTCATTTATCATAAAAATAATTGAAACTGATTTAATAATTCTTTTAGCGTCTATAGTTATATTTTTCCTTAAAATGTTTGTTGCTTTATACCAAATATCTTTAATTTTTGAATCTACAGTACTTTTAAATAATGATTCAAAATAATCGTAAACTTTATCAATATTAAATAATCCAGTACTATTTGTTTTTACAAAACTTTTCAAACTATTTGAATCATCATCTGTTAAAAATGTAAATAAAGTTCTTTCATTCTGTGCAATTTTTTCTGATAATTCTATTAAAGAATATGTCGTCACAGGATTTAGTGGAAAACATCCTTTAAATAAAATTTGTTCTATATCAACAGTATTATTAAATATGGTTAAATCTTTTAAAGAAAGATAAGTAGAAGCATTTTTGTTTAAATATTCCTCATAGAAGTCGTCAAAACCTTTTTGTTTTTCCAATGCATAAGAAACAATTTCATAATTTTGCTCCATGCTTCTGTTAAAATAAATATTTTTAAATCTTCCTTCAACAGTTTTATAAGCATTAATTTTGTCTTGATCATCATCATTGACATATTCACTCATGCCTTTATGAGTTATACAGCTTAAATGAATTTGCTCACTTTTTCCTGTTCTATTTGCTAGTTCAGCAAAATCTTGAAGAATTTTCAAATCCTTCATTATAGAATTGGAATCACTAACATCTAAGAACTTGCTAAATTCATCAAAAGCAATAAATATTCCGGTATATCCTTTTGAATCTAATAGATGTGTAATATCTTTAAAATTTTTAATAATATCATTGTTCACTAATGGATTAAAAGATTGACCATGTGTAATACATTCATATACATTTTTAAAAACGTCATATGCCTTTTTGTCATATTTTTTTAAACCTTTTTCAAGTTTATCAAAAGTTGTATCGCTGTCAGTAAAACATTTTTTTAAACTTCCGTTTATTTCAGAATGATTTTGATGCCAATCAATTAGTATATTACGTGCGACATCAAATGACGTATCAATTACAATATCATTTATGCCTACTCTCTCTAATGCATCATTTATTCCCAGCATAAATGCTTGATTCAAATCGTCATAATTACTATTAATAATAATTGGTAACAATTTCAATTCATTATTTCTAACATTAGATAACAAATCAAATAATTCTAAATCTATTTTTTTTATTTTTTCTAATAATTCATTAATAACCTTCTTATCAGATAAATCATAATCGGATAAAAGCATTAATAATACAAGTAATAAATGTGACTTCCCTTTTCCGTATGGTCCTATTAGAGATGTAGCTCTATTTTTACCATTTAAAATGCTATTAACATAAAATTTAATTATTTCACAACCATCTTTTGTAGGAATGTAATTTCTGATTTTATCTATGTTATTTAAATCAAATTGTAAATTAACTGAATATTGAAAATTCTCATTTACTTTAATATAGTCATGATATTTCATAATTACCTCCTATCAAAATATTCACTAAATATATCACTTAATGATAAAACTTTACTCATATAAATCATATTTAATCCTGCTGTTCTATTAATTGTAATTAAATCATTTCTTCTCATGTCGTCTAAATAATCATTAAGTAAATTTTTATCTAAATTTAACAATCTTGATGGACTGTTCTGTACCTTCAATAATTCATCAATGCTAATATATTCCCTTCCATCTAATATTTTTAATATTAAGAAATATACTACCAAGAAATTCAAATTTCTATAATTTGGTTTTAATAATTCATAATTATCCTTGCTAATTCTACTTAATAATTCCAAATCTGCAAAAGGACAATTAAAATTGTTTTCCGGATTATCAGTCGAACTATCAACTACATATGTTTTAATAATCATGTTTATTTCATCAACTAATATTTTGTCATTATACTCTAATTTTTTTACCTCTAAAACATTAGAAACAATATTAAATACCTCTTCCTTTGAAAAATTTTTGGATAAAATTTTATTAAAGAATAAATTTCCAACATAGAAGTCATCTTCATTTAACAATAAATTAATGTGAATCATCCACCAAGTGAACTCATCTTCCATATATGGATCATATTCTAAAATCAAGTTTCCAAATTCAGTTATTTTAATACTGTTTTTTTCATCTTTGATTAAGTTAGTAGCATATAGCCAATATTTCAAAGATTTAACCATATTAGTACCAATACCTAAAGCATCTGTAGCATCATCCATAGAAAATACTTTACTATTATTTTTTACTGCCAATAATCCTTTAGATAACCAGCCCTCTCTAATTGAAAAGCTTTCATGTCGCTTCATTTTTACCTTATTTATCATATTTATTCACCGTCACTTTTCGTTCTTAATACTTTCTTTAAATAACAACCACCTGAAAAATGCGAAACACATTCTAAACATCCCACACATTTTTTTTCATCAATCAAGTAAGTAATATCATTATCATTATTATTTCTTACTGAAATAGCATTATGCTTGCAAACACTTTCGCATGCCCTACATGCCAAGCAAGTCTGATACTTTGTTATCTGATATTTAATATACATTTCCATATATTTTTGATTCTTTATATTTTTAGGAATGTTCAAAATTGATATTTTTACAATTTTGTCACCTATTTTTCCTTTAATTTTTAATATTGGCTGTTTACTAGCCCTATTTAAAACATATACTTCTCCTAATCTTTTATTTCCTATATTAAAGTCTAAAATACCAAATGGTTTAAAAAGTTCATATAATGTAGTTGTAATAGATCTATTTAATTCAAAATTCAATGTATTTTCTTCTAAAACACAAGGTTTAAATGAAACAATTGCATTTTTGCTATAATCTAATCCATTTCCACCTTGACGAGCTTTCCAGCCTCCAGTACTTACATACTCCTCAGGATCAGGTTTTCCAACTTGTTTTGCAAAATCTATAAGAATTTTGTGAAATTCAGTATATTCTTTATTCATATAAATATGTGATAAAAACTCAGACCAATATCCGTTATTAGGACAACACCAGCATCCAACTCTCGAGAATCCTTTTCTATATGCAGGATTAAAAGGTATTTTTTTTGACAATATATACAACCACACATCAAAGTCTAACCAATCAATAATAGGAGCAGCAACCTTTTGTTTTGTTATTTTTGCACCATTACTTTCTCTATCATATTTTTTTCTTGCTAAAGATTCATTTCTACGTAAGCCTTGAAAAGATAATATTTTAGTTTTATTCTTAAATGTGGCTTCAATTTTTCTTGTTAAAGATCCTGTTTTAAAAATGGTACAACACCATCGCATCATTCTACTTGGTGGTCCAACAATCTTACATAAATCATTAAAATTTTGATCTTTATTTTTAGCTACTAATAAAGGTGTGGTTGGATAATATTTTTTAAATTCATCCAAATATACTGCTGTTTCAGGATATTCAAGTGTAGTATCTCCATAAAGATGAATAACATTTGGAGTTCCAAATGCATTAATCACTAAATCACTAGTTACAGTAGAGTCTTTACCACCAGAAAATGAAACAAACATAGAATCAAAATCATAATCAGTTTTAACATCTTTAATAAAATCATGTGCTTCCGTAACTATATTATTTAATCTAATTTCATTTGCTTTAACAAAATTAACAACGAATGGTTCGTTACAAAACGAATCAATATATTTTAAATTTTGCTTTTCTAATTCTTCTATTTTTTCTCTAATTGAATCAGCATCTTTTGTTCTAGCTATTTCTTTTAAAGATAATTTTATTTTTTTCCCATCTACATAATAATTTCCGCCAGAAGTACACCAAACAGATTTACTTGCAAAAGATAATGGTTTATCTAAAATTACTTCAATCAATAATCTCTCTTCAGGAAATACTGGTCTAATATCTGTCCCAATATATTTTCCTTTTTCTCCACATAATGGGCAGGTCTCTTCATATAAAGGCGTGTTGCAGTGATTACAATAAAATATCTCTGACTTACTCACATATGTTCTTTGATTACAAACAGGACAGGTACTTGTATCACAGATAAGATGATTACAGTTTGAACATTCATATTTAATCATTGCCATCACCACCATCAAGTTGTTTTAAAACACTTAAAACAAAGGCAATATTTTCTTCTTTTTGATTTTTTGATTGTTCCTTTTGAAAATTAAAAAATCTTCTCAATTTTACAACTTTTCCACTATTTTTTAACAATATAATACTATTTCTCACTGATGTAGATACTCCATTAGCAGATAGTTTATTATTTAACGAGATTTCAACTGCGGTTTTAGGAACTCCACTAATTAATCCGTACTTTTCTATTAAAACTTCTTTTGCGTTAGGTTTTAAAATATTTAAACAATCATCAAACGCCTTTATAAATTCCATATAATTTACAACATCAAAAGAAGGATTAATAATGCACTCATAAATGTTTTCTTCTAAAAATCTAAATACATAAGTTAAATTATATTTTCGCAAGCGATTTTCTTCAAATAATGCTTTTAACTTTTCTGCAGTGAGACTTACTTCATTCATGCATATCCCTCCTTTTGACACTATAAATATTATATCATAAAAAACTGGAAAAATTAATTCGATTACATGTTTTTTTCCAGTTTTTGTTTTCAATATATTAAAAATTGATTTTTTAGCATTGTAAATTTCTATTTTCTACTATTTTATAAGGAAAAATAAAGGTGATAAATATATCACACCTTCTCACAACAAGAAACATAATTTCTCTTAATAAAAACTATCAAATTAATAGTTCATACCCTGAAATATTTTTCTCTATGAAATCACCCTATATAATAATTTGTTTCATCTACTGCGTAAAGACATTCAGAAACTGCTTGTCCTCGTCCGAATATATATAATACTTTTGATAGTATATCTATAAACATATCATCACAGTCGTGTTTTTTCATAATATCAACATACTTCTGCCACAGCACGTTAGATTTACTTGTTCGAGCTTTACTTATTTGTTTAACTATATCTATAGCAATATCATGTTCAATTGAATGTTGAATTAGATATTCATAGACATCTTCTCGATTAGATATAATATTATAAATATTTACCTTTCCATCTTTAAATAATTCATCTTGATTATCTTTCCACACCCTAGTACCGTGTGCTAACGATATAACCTTAACAAAATCATCTATTGTTTTAGGTTTTAGCTGTATAGATATTTCTTCTTCAAACTTAGTATTCATAGCATATTTAACATCAACTTTCTTTTTTTTGATTAAAATCTTATCATCTAATATAATTGTTAAATATTCATCAGTAAACAAATGGTAGTCCTCTACAGTTTCAAATTGACTAAATTCATTCAACCTAAATGTCATATTAGTAGGTTGAACATATTTAGGAATAATTAAATAATGATTATCTTCAAACTTATTTATTTCTTTCAAATCTGCCGGTTCAAATGAACCCTTAATAAATCTAAAATTTCGCGCATATTTTTCTACAGCATCTACAAAATCTACTGAACAACCATTTATAAAATCAATGCATAGAGTTTTATCTGTAAATAATTCATAAGGTAAATTATACTTTATTGGATCAACCTTACTCATACCAAAGACATAAAGTAATATTTAACATATTTATCTTCCTCCAGAAATATCATAGCAAATAAAAAATCAGTGATATACTGATTCCGAATTAATCTTCGATTTGTTTAACTTCCTGAGTAATAATATCACTAATTTTAATATTTAATACCATAGCTATTTTATATACTTCATCTAATCTTGTTTTTCCCTTACCAGTAAGTATATTATTTAATCTTTTTGGTTTAATTCCCGTTTTATCAACTAGATACTCTCCAGCAGTTATACCAGGGCATTGTTTTTTAAACTCTTCATCCTTCTGTAATTTATCCATATAATACAAAATATTTATGGCTATCTTTTCATATATATTCACGACTACCTCCCTATTCCACAGGAGGGGTATAATATCCGTAGACACATCTGCGCCCTCCTCTGGTACAGTCAAACGTATCATATAGTACTCCATCTTTTACACATGCAAGATGTTTACTAACACTTACAATTATTATACCGCTAGGTAGTTCATTCTCGTTAAGATGTACCCGACACCCTCTCCCTATAAACATAGTAGGTACCCAGGTCCATCCCATATCAGTTAATACTCTATAAGTAGTGCCCTTAGATACCCCGTTGCGAGCAGTAAACTTATTAGTCCTCTTCTCACTAGAAGAATAACTATTGATTAGATCATAGACCTCTTTATAATCCTTACCAGTGGCATTACATATAGCTCTAGTAACGCAGTCCCCAATTTTAATGGCATCATAGTATTTTGATCTACCACCATCAGAATAGACAAACTTCATATTAGCCCTCCTCTTTCTTACTAGATAGGAATGTAATCTTTTCAGCAATAACTTCCATCTTCTTATAGTTATTACCATCTTCATCTTCTATCATACGAGATTGAACTCTACCTTTAACTCCAATGATGTCTCCTTGTTTACAGTATTCAGAAGTACTTTCTGCAACTACTTCCCATAACACGCAATCAATAAAATCAGTATCATACTCTCCATCAGCATTCTTAAATGTTCTCGGTATAGCAAGAGTAATGTAACTCATCTTTTTACCAGATTCAGTTTCAATAACTTCAGGTGTTTTAACTAGACGGCCTACTAAAATAATTTGATTCAACACACTAATCCTCCTTTCCTAAATCAACTAGGTAGATGTGTTTATCATCAAAAGCATTATTAGCAACTAATAAGTTATATTTGTCAGTTAAGATAGAATCGACTAAATTATATATTTCCCTCTCTTCATCTTTGTTGTAGATAAAAGAATCTTCACTACTGTTAAAGAAATATTTATAACTTTCTAATTCATCCTTCTTATAAATACGATGTTTTATTTCAATAGTTTTTGCAATATACTCAGCTATCCACAATTTATGGAACTCTCTTATTTCTTTTTCCATCTTTTCAAACTTACTCATACATCCACCTCTACGTCTATGATACTATAAGATGTTGTTGTATTCTTACTGATGCTGAATCAATTAAAAAGACATCAGCGTGTGCCGATGCCTCAGTCATACTAATTATAATTAATTTATCTATAGTTTAGTATGTGATTTTTTCTTTTTTTGTTTTTTGAAAAGGTTGATTGTAGTCTTAATGTACTATAATCAATTTTAAATGTCAACCCCTCAATAATATTTTATTTATTTCGACATTTTTCGATAATTTCTCCAAACATTTTATCTACTGTTAATAGATTTTACTTACTAGGTGTAAATAAACATAGAAAACCATTTATTACATATACAATTTGCCACCTAAATGCCACCTAAAATAGATTTACTAAACCGCCTATCCCTCTCAATCCCTTTATTTTCAAGCAAACAAAATGAGGACACATTACTTCGTGTCCTCTTCAGGGGGCAAACTCAAATCACGTACTCCTAAATTTAATTTTTAAATTTTTCTTTATTTTTTAAGAAAAAACACAATATATAATTTATTAAAATTTATCTAAATTTATCTAAAAATTATCCTTTGGGTAGTTGAATGGGTAGTTGAATTTAAAAAGTCTAATAAGCAAGATTATGTACTTATTAGACTTTTTTTAATTAAGTTTATACCCTAATTTTTCTAATTCCATTATAGCGATAGCAGATAATTCTTTTTTAGATAATTTATCAATATCAAAAAACTCTGCACCAAGTGAATCATCATTTACTTCATCTACTTTTACTTCCT
>OLHG01000172.1_pt1 | contig 45081 bp, 44 predicted proteins | sample 1605971 | NCBI WGS metagenome assembly OLHG01 (sample SAMN03283289) | human gut metagenome | biome: human-associated habitat; material: feces | host: Homo sapiens | place: Peru | collected 2012 | reverse complement strand
ATAGTGTTTCTTTATCTAATATACATATGCCAGACTATTGTACTATGGACTTTAAAGAAAAGCCTTTAATTACACTGTATGATCAGATATTAGAGGATAATCCAACTATAAGCGAAAGAACAGACTTTAAAACAGCATTTACAACTACTAATACAGGAACTCTATATAAAACTACAGAAAAAAATGTACATAACACAAGTGATACAACAGTATATTACTTTGCAGGAGATGCAAAAAACAACTGGGTCAAGTTTGGAGGATACTACTGGAGAATAATAAGAACAAATGCAGATGGAAGCATAAGACTGCTGTACTCAGGAACTAGGGTAGATACAACACAAGGATATATAGGACAAAGTGCATTTAATAGTACATATAAAGATCCAATGTATGTAGGATACATGTATGGAACGAGTGGAACACTTGCTTCAAACAGAACAAATGAAAATGATAGTACAATAAAAACATATATAGATAACTGGTATAGTACAAACTTATCAAGTTATACAAAATATATAAGTACAACAGCAGTATATTGTGATGACAGAGCCGAAGCAACTGGAGAACCATATAGTATAAGTTCGTCTTTTCATTATGCACCTAGATACAGGGCAACATCTACTTATAATCCAACATATGATTGTATGACTGCAGAAGATGCATTTTCCGGAAGTAACACAAGTGCAAAACTTAAATATTCAATATCTTTGATGACGACGGATGAGATTATGTATGCAGGAGGAAAACATTTTGCGACAATAACAAGTCCATATGTATGGTATTCTACAAACAGCGCAGGAGAAAAAATAACAGGTAGTTATCGGTGGCGTTTGCTATCTCCTGATTTTTGGGTAGGCGGTTCTACTGTTGAAGCTCGTACGTTTTTTGTGTACAATTCAGGTGGTTTCGTCGGTAACCAATTCCTTGGATACCCTAGTTACGTCGTTCGCCCTGTCACATCAATCAAAACAGATGTCCTATGGTCTAAGGGAGATGGAAGTCCAGAAAACCCATATGAAATAGTTTACAATTAACAATGTGCAAGTAGTACAAAATCTTGCACTTTTGCATTTTAATAAGATATTTGATATAATTATCAAACGGAGGACTTATGAAAATAATTCTAATTGAAAATGTAAAAGGAACAGGTAAAAAAGATGAAATCAAAGAAGTAAAAGATGGATTTGGTTCATTCTTAATAAAGAATAAAAAAGCTGTTCTATATTCAAACAAAAGTAAAGAAGTTTTAAATAACGAATTAAAAGAGAGAGAACTAGAATACAACTCTCTAGTTTCAGCATGCAAAGAAATGAAAACTAAATTAGAAAAAGAAGACCTTATATTTAATGTAAAATCTGGAAAAGATGGAAAAGTATTTGGAAGCATAAGTTCTAAAATGATAAGCGAAAGATTAAAAGAAAAAGGCTATAATGTAGACAAAAAGAAAATAGAAGCAGAAAACATAAACACATTAGGAAGCCATATAGTAAAAATAAATTTACATAAAGAAGTAGTTGCAAACCTAACTGTAATACTTAAGGGTGGTGAGTAACTTGGCAAGAGTTGAACCTCAAAACAAAGAAGCAGAAATGAATGCTATTGGCTGTGCATTTCTAAACAAAGAAGCATTAGACAAAGTATGCGAAGAGCTAACAAGTAATATGTTCTATGATGCTAAAAATGCTAAAATATTTGAATGCCTTCAAAAACTAAGAGAAAAAGAAGTGCCTGTTGATCTAACAACAGTAGCTAATGAACTTGAAAAAACTGAAGGAAACTCTGTTGATAGTGAATACCTAACAGAAATTCTTGATTTAGTGGCAACACCAGCAAATGTAGATTATTACATTAACATAATATTTGAAAAATACATATTAAGAACTTTAATCAATAAATCTACTAACATAATTGAAGATTGCTATGATGAAAAAGAAGATTTAGACACAATTGTTGAAACAGCAGAAAAAAGCATCCTAGAAGTAAACACAGGAAGACACATTAAAGAAATAAAATCAATTCAAGAAATATTAAATAAAGCACAGCAAGAATTAGAATTTCTTGCTAAAAACGGTGGAGATGTAACAGGAGTACCAACTGGCTTTATCGACTTAGACAGAAGAACAACCGGCTTACATCCAAATGAACTAATAATAATTGCAGGTCGTCCTGGTATGGGTAAATCAGCTCTTGCAATCAACATGGCTACAAACATGACTATAAATCACAAAAAATCAGTAGCATTATTTAACCTAGAAATGGGAGCAACTCAAATAGTAAACAGAATGTTTTCTTCAGTTGGACAAATTGACTCTCTTAAACTAAAAACAGGTAAAATGCAGCATGAAGATTGGAAAAAATATAATGAAACACTAAGTTTACTTGCAGACACAAAATTCTATATAGATGACACTCCAGGAATAACTGTTTCTGAAATGAGAAGAAAATGTAGAAGACTTAAAAATAGTGATAAAGGCTTAGACTGTATAATCATAGACTACTTACAACTTGTTTCTAGTTCAAGTAAATATTCAGGACAAAGAACGAACGAAGTAAGTGAAGTATCAAGAGACTTAAAAAAACTAGCAATGGAATTAGAAGTTCCAGTTATAGCTTTGGCACAATTATCTCGTGGAGTTGAGCAAAGAGAAGACAAGCGTCCTTTAATGAGCGATTTAAAAGAATCAGGTTCAATCGAACAAGATGCAGATATCGTAATGTTTTTATATTGCGAAGATTACTATAAATTCAAATCAAAAGATAGACCAACACTTTCACCAACTGAATTAATAATAGCAAAACACAGAAGTGGAAGTACTGGAGTAATAGATTTAATGTTTGAAAGAAGTTATACTAATTTCAAAAATGTCTTAAGAAGTGAGGAAAATAACAATGAATAACAAAAGTATATATTGGGCTGTAGTATTAGTAAGTAGTCTAATATTTATTCTAGGAACAGGTCGTAAAAGTCTTGGAAATGAGCCAATGACTGTTTATGAAGTATACCTAGATGGAAATTCTCTTGGAATAATCGAGGATGAAAAAGAGCTTTATAGTTTAATAGACAAAGAACAAGAAGCTTTAAAAAAGAAATTTGGAGTAAACAAAATATATGCACCGATAGGCCTAGAAACCACTAAACTCTTAACATACAGGGGAGAAGTAGAAAAGGCATCAAGTGTATATGAAAAACTAAAAGACAAAGCAGAGTTCACAGTAAAAGGCTATGAAATAACTATTAACTATGATGAAAAAAACAATATAAAACTAAACGTACTAAAAAAAGAAGATTTTGATGAAGCAGTAGATAATACAATAAAAGCATTTGTAGATGAAAAACAATACGAAGCATACTTAAATGGTAAACAAGAAGAAATAAAAACCACAGGTTCAACTATAGAAAATGTAAAAATAGGTGAAGACATTAGCATAAAAGAAAAATATCTCAATGCAAAAGATGAAATATTTACAGATGTAAACACACTAAGTAAATATTTACTATTTGGAACAACTGAGTCTCAAGGTACTCATATAGTTACTGGTGGAGAAACAATATCAGACATAGCAGACAAATACCAGCTAAGTACAAAAGAATTCTTAATAGTTAACCCATCAATAACAGGGGAAAATGCTCTTTTATTTGCTGGTCAAACAGTAAATATAGGTCTAATCAATCCTAAAATAAGTGTAGTAGTAGAAAACACACTTATTGAAGATAAAAATGTAGACTATAAAAGAGAAATAAAATATGATAAAAAACTAATGGTAGGTACAACTTACACAGAACAAAAAGGACAAGATGGTTTAAGCAGAGTAAAATACTATACAGAAACAATAAACGGACAAATAACACAAGTTGTACAAATGTCATCAGAAGTAATAACACCAGTAGTAAACGAAGTAGTAATAAAAGGTGGTTTATCTAGTAACTATTTAGGAGATACAGGTGCATGGGCTTGGCCAACAAACCCAGGATACATGATAGTTTCAACATTTGGATATCGTTGGGATCCAGTATACAAAAATCCTGATGGTTCTCCAAAACGTGAATTCCACAGAGGTTTAGACATATGTGGTACTGGTTTTAATTCACCAATATACGCAGCAAACTCAGGAACAGTCATAAGAGCAACATACCACTATGAAATGGGAAATGTAATATATATTGACCATGGAAAAGGATATGTAACAATATACATGCACATGACAAAATTTGCATCGAATATTAAAGTAGGATATGCAGTAGAAAAAGGAGAACAAATAGGATATATGGGTTCAACAGGTAAAAGTATTGGAACACACTTAGACTTCAGAGTAAAATATAATGATGAATACATTGACCCACTACTACTAAATTATAGATAATGAAAACAGCAGTACTAGGAAGTGGTTCAAAAGGAAACTCTACATATATAGATTTAGGAAACAAAAAGATCTTAATAGATGTAGGGTTTTCCTATAAACAAATCAAAGAAAAATTAAAAATAATAAATGTAGATCCTAAAGAAATCGATGCAGTATTAATAACACATGACCATAGTGACCATACATATGGTTTAAAAGTATTCTTAAAAGAAGTAAAACCAGATTTATTCATAACTCCAGAAGTAGAAAAAGCAGTACTTGGTTCATCCTATGAAAAAAGCATATACTTAACAGATGAAAACTATTATTATGGTTCACTTTTCAAGACAATACCAACAAGTCATGATGCAATAACATCTAATGGTTACCTAATAGAAAACAAAGAAGAAAGTTTGGTATATATAACAGATACAGGTTATATAAATTTAAGGCATATAACGTATTTAAAAAACAAAAATTACTATATAATAGAAAGTAATCACGATACAGAAAAACTAATAAAAGGACCTTATCCTGAATACTTACAAAGAAGAATACTTTCAGATAAGGGACACTTATCAAATGAATTATGTGCAGGATATCTAAGTAGACTAATTGGAAAAGATACCAAAAAAGTAGTGTTAGCTCATTTATCAGAAACAAATAACACAGAAGAATTAGCGCTCAGCACAAACAAAAGAATATTAGAAGAAAATGAAATAGATTTTAATGAAATAGTTTGTGCTAGTGAAGAAAAGGTATTGATAATATGATAAAAATAATATGTGTAGGAAAAATAAAAGAAAAATATCTAATTGATGCAACAAATGATTACTTAAAAAGACTAACAAAATATCATAAAGTAGAAATCATAGAGCTAAAAGATAGTGGTATTACAAAAGAAAAAGAAGAAATTCTAAAAGTAATAAATAAAAATGACTACACAATCAGCATGGCAATTGAAGGAAAAGAGTTTTCATCTTTAGAATTACATTCTAAAATAGAAAAATTACTTACAAATGGAAAATCAAATATCACATTTATAATTGGTGGAAGTGATGGAATACATAAAGAAATAAAAGATATATCTAATGAATTATTATCTTTTTCAAAACTAACATTTCCTCATGGATTATTTAGATTACTTCTTTTAGAACAACTTTATAGAACTTTTAAAATAGAAAATGGAGAAACATATCACAAATAGAAGTGCCTAAAAGCTCTTCTATTTTCTATTCCCTTTCTGTAAAATAACACTTACTAGTATAGAAAAAGCTTCATAAATATGTTATAATTATTACTGTAAAGGAATAAAATAATGGGAAAAATAAATAAAAAAAATATAATAAATCTAATTTTATTAATACTAGGATGTTTCTTATCAGCAATAACATTTAATATTTTATGTGCTCCACAAAGCTATGTAACTGGAGGAGTAACAGGTATTGGTGTAATATTTGATTACTTATTTAACATACCAGTATCAAAAGTATTACTAATAGGAAACTTATTACTACTAGTAGTAGGAATATTTGTACTAGGCTTAAAAGAAACAGCCCCATCAATTTTAGGAACAATTGTCTATACACTAGCAATATATATAACAGAAGGAATAAACTCCAGCTTAAATATTAACTTAAATTCAGTATTCCTAGATGTTGTAGTAATTGGTATACTTTTTGGAGTAAGTAGCACTATGATATACTTAGCCGGATACTCATCTGGTGGTTCTGATATCCTAGCACTAATATTTAAAGAAAAATTTAAAATTCCGATGGGAAAGTCACTTCTAATAATAAATGCAATAATTTTAACACTAGCAACCTTTGTATTTGGAATAAGAATGTTGGTAATAGCTTTACTAATAAAATTCATTGAAAGCAGGTTAATAGATAATTTCCTAATAGGAATAAGTGACTCTAAAGTATTATTTATAAATACAAAATGTGAAGAAGAAGTTAAAGAATACATAATTAACAAGGTTAAAAGTGGAGTTAGTGTAGTAGATGTAAAAAGTGGCTATAAAAATGAAAAAACAAGTCTCCTTATGTGTGTAGTACCAACTGAAAGATACTTAAAACTCAAAGAAGAAATAATAAAAATTGACAAAAAAGCATTTATAACAGTACTAGACTCATACGAAGTATATGGAGGAACTAATAGGTATAAATTGCCACTTCACGATCTAAGAATATAGAAGTATAATTTAAGTAGGAGGTAAAAATGAATTTAATAGAAGTAAAAAATGTATATAAACAATACAAAAATGGTGTAACAGCACTATCTGATGTAAGCATTTCAGTACCTAAAGGTTCTTTTGTCTTTATAATAGGTTCAACTGCATCAGGGAAAAGTACTTTAATAAAACTACTGTATAGACAAGAAAAACCATCAAGAGGAGAAGTTTATGTAGGCGGAATAAATGTAGCAAAATTAAAAAACAGAAAAGTATACAAATTAAGAAGAAAACTAGGCATAGTATTCCAGGACTATAAATTACTTCCAAATTTAACTGTATACGAAAACGTAGCATTTGCATTAGAAATATACGGACTACCTGAAAAATTAGTAAGAAAAAAAGTTATGAATGCAATTGAAAAAGTTGGGCTAAAAGAAAAATTTAGAAGCTATCCTGACGATTTATCTGGTGGAGAACAACAAAGAGTCTCGATAGCAAGAGCGATAGTAAATAGTCCAAAAATACTAATATGTGATGAACCAACAGGTAACCTAGACCCAGCAACATCAATGGGAATAATGGATATAATTAATAAAATTAATGAAGATGGAACAACTGTAATAATGGCAACGCATGACAAAGACATAGTTAATGCATACAAAAAAAGAGTAATCAAAATCTCAAAAGGCATAGTAACAGGTGACAAAGAGAAAGGTGGTTACATAGAATGAATAAATTAAGAATAATCAAAAACAACATAAAAGACGCTTTCAAAAGTGTATTTAGAAACCTATCCCTTAGCATAGCAAGCATATCATGTATATCAATTACACTCGTGCTAGTAGCAGTTGCTATTTTATTAAAAGAAAATGTTAATAACTTCACAAATGATATAGAAAAAGATGTAACAATAGTAGTTTATATAACTAAAGATAGTACAGAAGAAGACAAATCTGCTTTAAAAACAAAAATAGAATTGCTAACTAATATAGACACTATAACATTTATGTCCAAAGAAGAAATAAAAAAAGAAATGAGCAAGGATGCAGAAGAAATAGGAAAAATACTTGATGAATATAATGAAGAAACTAACCCATTATTAGATGAATATCTAGTAAAAGTAAAAGATGCAGAAAAAATAAGCATAACAGCAAAAGAAATAGAAAATATGACTAATGTTTACCAGGTTAAATATGGAGAAGGAATGGTAGAAGAATTAGTTAAAATATTTGACATAGTAAAGAAAATTATGATTATTGTAGTTGTAGCTTTAGTAATAGTTACAGCCTTTCTAATAAGCAATACTATTAAAATATCAATAAATAGTAGAAAAAGACAAATAGAGATAATGAGATTAGTAGGTGCATCAAATACATACATAAAATTACCATTCTTTTTTGAAGGTATAATACTAGGTATATTAGGAAGCATTCTACCAGTAATAGGTGTATCATATGGTTACATATATCTATATAATAAAATGAATGGTATACTATTTACAGAAGTAATAACATTAATAAATCCTGATAAAATATTACTATCTCTAATACTAATAACGTCTTCAATAGGTATAGTAGTAGGTGCAATTGGATCAGCAAGAGCAGTAAGGAGGCATTTAAAAATATAATGAAAAAAACGAAAATACTAATTATATTATTGATGTCTTTCATAATAATATACCCTAGTTCATTAGAAGCTGCCAGAAGAACATATGGAGATTTGCTAGATGAATTAGCTGCTTTAAAAAAAGAAAAACAAGACAAAGCAAATAAAAAAGCACTAACAGAAAAAGAATATAACAGTGTATCCACAAACATCCAAGAAACAGACAACAAAATAAATGAGTTAGATTTAGAAATACAAGAAACACTAAAAAAAATAGAGGATTTAAATGTTCAAATAAATAATAAAAAGTCAGAAACAAAAAGTATTTTAGTATTTTTTCAAGTATCAAATGGAGAAAAATCATATCTAGAATATATATTTAAAGCAAAATCATTTACGGACTTCATTCACAGAGTATCTGTTGTAGATGAATTAAGTAGATACAACAAAGAACTTATAAATGAAATGAATGATTTAATCAAGCAAAACAACTTACTACAAGAAGAATTACAAAAACAAAAAGACGAAGAAGAGAACGAAAGAAAGACATTAAAAAGCCAATTAAATAGTTTGGGAACAGAGATAAATAAATTATACAATTTAGGACTAGACCTAGACGGAGAAATAAAAGATCTAGAGGAAGAAGTAACAAAATATAAAAACAGAGGTTGTAAAAAAAGAAGTGACATACTAGCTATATGTGGTAAAACTACAAACATCCCGTATGACACAGGTTTTATAAGACCAGTACCTGGAGACATGATATCAAGTAGATATGGAATAAGGAAAAGCCCAATAACAGGAAAAATAGAGGGACATACTGGAACAGATATAGCGGTGGTAGGATCCAAAGAAGGTGCACCAATATATGCAGCAGCTGATGGTGTAGTTTATAAGAAATATAAAGTCAACTGTGGAGGGCAAATGTTAGTTCTTCATCATAATATAAAAGGACAACCCTATACAACGATATATATGCATCTATTAAGTTTCGGAGATTATGACGTAGGAGATGTAGTATCAAAGTATGATATTATAGCTTATATGGGCGGAGGACCTACAACAGCAACAAAATTTGGTAAACCTGGATCATATGATGGTTGTTCTACTAATACACATCTTCATTTCACAATAGCTAAAGGACACATAAGTTTATCAGGATACAGAAATTATATAGTAAATCCAGAAAACTATGTATATTTCCCATACAGATTTTCAGGAAGAACGTGGTAAAATGTCATATACAAGTAATATAAAAAATGAAATTCTTAACTTAGAATACTCTGAAACAGAACTCATATCAGAATTATCAGCAATAGTAAATATAAGTGGTGAAATAACTAAAAATGAATTTTCTATATATACAGAAAACATAGGAGTATCCAGAAGAATATACAAATTAATAAAAGATTTATTTGGAGTAGAAGTAAACATAGAAAAAGAAGAAATAAATAGACTTAATAAAAACTATCTTCTTCACATAAAAGTAAAAGATGCAGAAAAAATACTAAAAGCACTAAACATAATAGATGAAAAAGGTAGAAGAAAATATAAACCTGATAAATTCTTATGTGAAAATGTTGAAGAAAAAAAATCTTATTTAAGGGGTGCTTTCCTAATATGTGGAAGCGTTAACGACCCAAAAACAAGTAGATATCATCTTGAATTTATAATAGACAATAAAATAATAGCTGAGTACATAAATGACTTATTAAATGAGCTTAACTTCAGTAGTAAAATACTAAAAAGAGAAAAACATTTCATGGTTTACATAAAAGAAAGTGAAAAAATAAGTGACTTTATAAAACTACTTAATGCTTATAATAATTTATTTTATTATGAAGATATAAGAATATATAGAGATCATAAAAATATGACTAATAGACTAAACAATTGTGAACAAGCCAATATAGATAAAATAGTTTTTTCTTCGAATGAACAATTAGAAAACATAAAAAAACTAAAAGAAAGAGAAGACTTCGATCTATTAGATGATAAAATAAAAGAAATATGCCTATATAAAGAAAAATATCCAGAAAGTTCTATGCAAGAACTTGCAGAAATAATGTCTATTGAAACAAATAATAAAATAACTAAAAGTGGTGTTAATCACAGATTTAGAAAAATTAAAGAAATGGTTAAAGATAAATAACCATTTCTTATTTTATTATAGGATAAGGCTCTATAGTATTAGTAATTCCTAAAATATAATCTGTACTAGTATTATAATAAAAAGCTAACTTTTTTAATAGTTCTAAAGGGATTCCTATCTTCTCAAGTTCATACTTACTGTAATTGCTTTGATCAATTTTAAAAAGTTCAGCAATAATTTCTGTGTTAAATCTTTATCTTCTCTTAAATCTTTCAACCTATTCATTATCTTCACCACTATACTTAATAAGTAAATTTTTCTTAATATTAAAATGGATAAGTAATTATTAACACACAAAAAACAAATGTTGATAAATCTAGATTTATCAACATTTTTCTTTACAAAATAAATTAAATAGTATAAAATACTTACCAAAGGAGTAGTTGTATTATGGATAATAATGAAATACTATTTGTTAACGGTATAGTAAGAGAATTAATAAATTTCTCAAAAACTGAATATAAATTACTAGAAATGCTAATTAATTTAGAAATCAATGAAAAAATAGACACTCCAGAATATGATGAAATAATAAAAAGATATAGATTTTTAGAAGAAGTAATTGATGGAGAAATAAATAAACTAAATACAAATAGAAGAATAACTTTAGCTGATAACATAGTAATGGGACTTATGCACAAAATAAATAACGACCCTATTAAAGAAGGAAACATTGAAGATATAGCAGTTCTTCGTATTAATAAAAGATTAGATACTCTTCAAACTATAACAACATCAAAAAACAAAGCGGTAGATGAAATTGTAGAAACAATAAGACTATCTCAAACATATGACATGATAAACTCAGTATTATATTACCTACATGACTTCACAAATTTAAATAACAGTAAAGAATTAAAAAATAAACTAATAGAATACAAATACACACTTGCCTATATAACATTCATAGTGGAAGGAACTATGCTAGACATAAAATACAGAAAACCAGAAAAATTAGTTCTAACAGGTGAATATTACATGAATAAATGTGCTAAATATTTTAGAAGTATATCTTTTGAAGAAGATGCTTATCTAAGCATGTTAATTGATAAAATTAAAAGAATAATAAACTACACTGAAAAAGATTTAGAAGAAATAGACACATTACAAGAATTAGCGATTTCTTTAGCGCACATAAAAGCAGCATCATTAAGACTAGATGAAGAACTAATTAACAAAATTAATAAAAGTGTCGCAGCAAAAACAGAAAAAGTTGCTAGTCTTTTACAGAGTACTTTATATAGCGCTATAAAAGAAAAACATAATGTATACTACTTAAAAAAGGTTCTCTAAAAAAGAGCCTTTTTATAATACCTGATCAACTAATCCATATTCTAAAGCTTCATCTGCATCTAAAAAATAATCTCTCTCAGTATCTTTAGTAATCTTACTTAAACTTTTACCAGTGTTAATAGATAAAATTTCATTTATCTTCTTCTTAAGCTTGATAATTCTTTCGGCAGCAATTTTAATTTCAGTAGCCTGACCACTAGCGCCTCCAAGGGGTTGATGTATCATAACCTCACTATTTTTAAGTGCAATTCTCTTTCCCTTTTCCCCACTACTTAAAAGAAAAGCAGCCATAGAAGCACACATACCAACACAAATAGTAGAAACGTCACTTTCAATAAAATTCATAGTATCATAAATAGCCATTCCAGCTGTAACAGAACCACCAGGACTATTAATATAAAGATAAATATCATCAGTACTTAGACTATTTAAATAAAGAAGTTCGCTAACAACTAAATTTGCAGTTTCATCAGTAATTTCACCGCTTAAAAAAATAATTCTATCCTTAAGAAGTCTACTATAAATATCAAACGCTTTATACATCCCATCTTCCTTATCAACAATTGTTGGAATAATCATTTCTAATCACCTATAAATATATTTACGAAAAAAATAAAAAAATATACAAATAATAAGGCAAAAATCTAAAAATTTGATATAATATATATGAAAGTAGGTGCTATAGATGAATAATGATATAATAGTAGACATTGAAAATGTAGGCTCAGTAGTGCTAAAAGAAGGAACTAGTATAGAAGAAATAATAAATAAACAAAACCTAGAAAACGAAATAATTGCTGCTTCAATAAATGGGGAAGTAGTAGAACTAGACTATAAACTATATGAAGACACTAAAATAAAACTAATAGACCTAAAAAATATAAATGGTGCTAGAATATATAGGAGTGGGCTCAAATTTTTGTACATAACAGCCGTAAAAGAATTATTTGGAAGTGGCACAAATGTTGAACTAAAACATTCATTAGATAAAGGTATATATACTAAAATAAACATGGATGTAAATGAAAAAATAATAAATGAAATAAAAAATAAAATGTTTGAACTTTCGAAAGAAAACATAAGAATACAAAAAGTACAAGTACCAAGAAAAGAAGCACTTAACTACTTTAAAAATATCAAAGAATATGAAAAAGCAAGTATATATGAACAAACATCAGATGAAGTAGTAACACTTTATAAAATGCTAGACTACTATAACTACTTTTATTCCCAAATGCCAGTGAACACAAAAATATTAAATAAATTTGATTTAACTTTAACTAAAGATGGAGCCGTAATGCTTGAATATCCTGAAAGAGAGAATTTAACTATCCCAAAATATACACATATAGAAGGAGTACTAAACGTATTTAAAGCATATGCAAATTGGTCAAAAATACTAGGTGTCAACTATGTAGGAGAGGTAAATAACATAGTAATAGATGGTAAAATAAAAGAATTTATAGAACTTAATGAAATCAAACAAAACAGTGATTTAAATAATGTGGCAAACATAATTGAAACTAATATTGACAAAATAAAGGTTGTTTTAATCGCAGGACCTTCTAGTTCTGGGAAAACAACAACTAGCAAAAAACTATCATTATACCTTAAAAACAAAGGAATAGACACATTTGTACTATCAACTGATGATTTCTTTTTAGAAAGAAAAAACACACCTAAAGATGAAAATGGTAACTACTTATTTGACATACCCGAAGCAATAGATATTAACCTATTTAATCAAAAATTAAATGATTTACTAAATAAAAAAGAATGTATGTTACCAACATATAATTTCCTAACTGGAGAAAAGGAATACAAAGGAAAACCAGTTAAAATAAAAGAAAATGAAATAATTATAATAGAAGGAATACATACGTTAAATGAAAAACTAACTTCTAGTATAGATAGAAAAAATAAGCTTAAAATATATATTAGTCCATTCACACCACTAGGGTTAGATAGACATAATCACGTATCAACTCTTGATATCAGATTAATAAGGAGATTGGTAAGAGACCATAGAACAAGAGGTTATAGTGCTTCTGAAACACTTAAAAATTGGCAAGTAGTAAGAAAAAGTGAAGAAAAATACATATTTCCTTACCAAAAAGAAGCAGATATAGTACTAAATACAGCGTTAATATATGAATTAGGTGTACTTAAAACTTATGCAGTGCCACTATTATATTCAGTAAAAATGGATGATGAATACTATGGGGAAGCACTAAGAATAATTAATTTTTTAAGATATTTCTTAAACATTTCTGAAAGTGATGTTCCAAGTACTGCTGTTTTAAGGGAGTTTATAGGTAATGGATATTTTGAATAAAAGGAGAAAAAGAATGATAAGAGTAGCAATTAATGGTTTTGGTAGAATAGGAAGATGTGCCTTAAGACAAATAATGGACAGAAAAGATATGGAAGTAGTGGGAATAAATGACTTAACAGATAGTTTAACGCTTGCCTATCTTTATAAATATGACTCTGTTCACAGAACACTAAATAGTAAAGTTGCATGTGAAGATGACTACATAGAAATAGATGGTAAAAAAATAAAAGTCTTTAGCGAAAGTGATCCAAATAAATTGCCATGGAAAGACTTAAAAGTTGATATCGTACTAGAGTGTACAGGAGCTTTCACATCTAAAGAAAAAAGTATGGCTCACATAAATGCAGGCGCAAAAAAAGTCCTCATCAGTGCGCCAGCAAAAGACGAATGTAAGACAATAGTTTATGGAGTAAATGAAAAAATAATAGATAAAGAAGACATAGTATTAAGTGCAGCATCATGTACAACAAACTGCTTAGCACCTGTACTTAACTTACTAAACAAATGCTTTATAGTTGAAGCAGGATTTATGTCTACAGTTCATGCCATAACAAATGATCAAGAAACACTTGATATTCCACACAAAAAAGGAATAGAAAGTAGACGTGGAAGAGCAGCTTCACTTAACATTGTACCAACCTCAACTGGAGCTGCAAGTACGATTGGAAGAGTAATCCCTGAATTAAATGGCAAATTAGAAGGTGCTTCATACAGGGTACCAGTAGGAGACGGAAGTTTAATTGACTTAATGGTTAATGTAAAAAAATCAGTTACACCAGAAGAAGTAAATGACATGTTTAAAGGAAACACATCTGATGTAATAAAAATAGTAAATGTTCCACTTGTAAGTTCAGACATAATTGGTACAACAGAAGGGGCAATTGTAGATGGATTACTTACAAAAACAATTAATACTAATGACTTACATATTATAAAGGTATCAGCTTGGTATGATAACGAATGGGGTTATACTAGTCAAATGCTTAAAACAGCGCATTATTGGTGCAAAAAGTACTAAAATGTGCTTTTAATTTAATTAAATTAGAATTAGGTGTAGAAACAACTTCAAAAAACTAAAATGGACATCTACATTTCTATTTTCCTTTACAAAGAATTACTAGTGATATATAATATAAAGCCAAGAGGTGAAGCACATGCTAAATACATTAAAAGCAATCAAAGAAATACTTTTAACTAAAAACATATATGAAGGGGGAATTGGTTTTTTAGGTGATAAAAATGCGGACAGATTAGACAAAGTATATATAGAAAGTAGATACATAACAAAAAATAATGAAATACTTTTTATTACAGGTGAATCACCATTTTATGTTAGAGAGTTAATAACAGGTAAAAAAATACCAGTTATATACATGGACCGTCAAAAACAATACGAATTTCCATATAGGAGAAATCCTAAATTCAACGTATCAAGAAAAAACTTGCCTGATTACTGCATAATATTTGATAAATGGATTAATCGCTTTAATATTTGCTACAATTTAAATCATTACTCCTTAGAAAAAGTAAATAAAACACTTTTCACATACAAAAAAGAAGATAACAAATTATTTAAAGAAAAAGGTATACATACAATTGATGCCATAATAAATGAATGTCTAAGTTACACTAATAAACTAAAAAAACAAAGAGAAGAAATAGAAAATGAACAAGAACAAAATGAAAAAATAAAAAAAGTATTAATAGAAAAATATTTAAATAATAAAGTGCAAAATTAACCTAAAACAACACACAACTCTTGCCCTGTGTGTTGTTTTAGTAAAAAATAATTAGTAAACTTTATGTATAAAAATGAACAAATTTAGTTCAAAATAGAATATTAATAGTATAATAATTATAAGGTGACTAAAATGCGAACACTAAAAGATATAAATTTAGAAAACAAAAAAGTAATACTAAGAGTAGACTATAATGTAAGTATTAAGGATGGCAAAGTTGTAGACAATAACAGAATAAAAGCATCACTAGAAACAATAAATTATCTATTAGAAAAAAATGTTAAAATAATTCTTATGTCTCATTTAGGCAAAGTAAAAACTAAAGAGGATCTAAATAATTCATTATTACCAGTTAAAGAAGAATTAGAAGGGCTCCTTAACAAAAAAATTTACTTTAGTAGTAAATTAAAAGGAAAAGAATTAGAAGAACTAGTAAATAACCTAAAAGAAAGAGATATATTACTTCTAGAAAACACAAGATTTATGGATTACCCTAATAAATTAGAAAGTAATTGTGATGAAGAATTATCAAAATACTGGGCATCTTTAGGAGAAGTTTTCATACTAGATGCTTTTGCTTCAAGCCACCGAGAACATGCATCAACTTATGGAATAAGCAAATACTTACCACATGCAGTAGGCTTTCTAGTATTAAAAGAAATAGAAGAACTAAACAAAATTAAAAATGAAAACAAAACACTTTTGCTAGGAGGAGCAAAAGCTGAGGACAAAATTGGTGTAATAAAAAATTTATTACCTACATCAGAAAAAGTACTAATAGGTGGCAAAATGAGTGCTACTTTCCTAAAAAGTGAAAACATTAATGTTGGTAAAACATTAGTAGAGGATAACCTACTTGAAGAATGTAAAAAATTAATTACAACTAACAAAATAGTGCTTCCAATAGATGTAGTAACAGAAAATGGTGTAAAAGAAATTGGACACATTAATACTGATGAAACAATATATGATATTGGACCCGAAACAATTAGCATGTATAAAAAGGTGTTACATAATAAACCATTAATAATTATAAATGGAACTATGGGTAAATATGAAGATGAAAACTATGAAAATGGTACAAAAGAACTATTTAACTTTCTAAAACAAACAAAGAGTACTGTAGTAGTACTAGGTGGAGATGCAGGCGCAGCATCAAAAAAATATAACTTTACTCCAAGTTACTTATCTACAGGTGGTGGAGCATCGCTTGAATATCTAGAAGGAAAAACATTAAAACCTCTAGAAATAATGGAGGAAAAATGAAAACAATAATTCTAAATCATAAAAGTTACTTAAGTTATGAAGAAATAAAAAAATACAAAGAAGAATTAGAAAAAACAAAAATTAAAGAAAACCTAGTATTAATGCCAAACATAGTTTATCTTTCTATGTTTAATAACTCAAAACTAAATATAGGAAGTCAAAACTTCTATAGTTACAATTATGGTTCTTACACAGGAGAAATATGTTTAGAAAGCTTAAAAAGTATGAATATAAAATATACAATGGTTGGCCATCCAGAAAGATTACTTCTTAATTTAGACACATACACTAAAATAAAAGACAAATTATTTAAAAGTTTAAACATGGGATTTCAAACAGTGCTATGTATAGGCCATGATGAAAACATCAAAACAATAAAAAAAGAACTAAAATACTATCTAAAAAGCATAGAATATGATGCACTAAAGAATCTAATAATTGCCTATGAACCAGTAAGTAAAATAGAAGGAGAAACAGTTGACTTAAAAAACATAGAAAACACTTACTATTACATAAAAAAATACATAAACAAACACTTTGAAGAAGACACTCCTATAATATATGGTGGATCAGTTAACAAAGAAAACATAAATGACATATTAAAAATTACAGATGGAGTACTAATAGGAAAAATATCATTAAACATAAATGAAACCAAAGAAATACTAAAAAATCTAAATTATTAGGTTTTTTCTTTTTACATTTGATGAACCATTTTAATCATTTTAGACAAAATTAGACAAATTTAACACATTTAATTTTTATAATAAGTGTATTATAATGTATAATAGAAAGAGGAATAAAAATGAAGAAAAAGATTTTAGTAGTAGATGATAACAAAGTAATGGTAGAAATGTTAAAAGAGTTCTTTTCACAAAGTGAAACAATAGAAGTAGTTGCAACTGCTTATGATGGAGAAGAAGCATGGGAAAAAATAGAAAAAACAAATTATGATTGTGTATTACTAGATTTAATCATGCCTAGAAAAGATGGAATATATGTACTAGAAAAAATAAAAGAAAATAATTTAAAAAGAAATATAATAGTAGTTACAAGTTACAATGAACAAGAAACAATTAGAAACGTAAGTGAATTTGGTGTAAGATATTTTGTTCTAAAACCATTTGACTTAAAAGACTTAGAAAAAAGAATAATATCAGTTTGTAATGAAAGAGTTCCTGAAGTACTAGATCTAAAATCAAATGAAATTCACGTTACAATTTCAAAAATACTTCATGAGCTTGGAATACCTTCGCATATAAAAGGTTATCAATACATAAGAGATGCAATATCAATGGTATATTCAAATGAAGGATTAATAGGCGGGATAACTAAAGAACTATATCCAGAACTTGGTAAAAAATACAATGCCAGTGTAACAAGGGTTGAAAGAGCAATAAGACATGCAATAGAAGTATCATGGAACAGGGGAGACTGGGATTTAATGGAAGAAATATTTGGTCATTCAGTTGATATAGACAAAGCAAAACCAACAAACTCTGAATTCATAGTAACAATCGCGGATAAAATGCGTTTAGACAAACTAAAAATATGCTAATACTTTAAAAAAATCAAAACTTGTGCTAGAATATATCTAGGTGAACAAAATTAATGAAAAAAATTATATTATTAATATTAGATGGATATGGAATAAATAAAAGTGATTATGGTAATGCCATAAAAGAAGCGAAAACACCAGTAATGGATAAACTTTTAGCAGTATATCCTCATTCTGAATTAGAAGCAAGCGGAATAGAAGTGGGCCTTCCAAAAGGACAAATGGGAAACTCAGAAGTAGGTCACATGACTATAGGGAGTGGAAGAATAAACCCAGGTGCTTTATCATACATAAATGATAAAATAAAATCAAAAGAGTTTTTTAAAAACGAACTACTTAATGAAACAATGGATTATGTTAATGAAAATAATAGCACGCTTCATTTGATAGGATTACTTTCAGATGGTGGAGTACACTCTAGCATAAACCATTTCTATGCAACCCTCGCAGCAGCTAAACTAAAAAAAGTAGAAAAAGTAGTATTCCACTTTATAACAGATGGAAGAGATACTCCAAGAACTAATGGAATAAAATACGTGAATAACTTCATGGAAAAAGCAAAAAAACTAAACACTGGAGTAATAGGTACAATAAGCGGAAGATACTATGCAATGGATAGAGATAACAGATGGGAAAGGATAAAAAAGGCATACAATGCCATATGCTATGAAAGTGGAAACGTATTTCCAAACGAAAACATATGTTTCAAAGAGCACTATAAAAGAGACATAACTGATGAATTCATAAACCCAAGTATAATAACTCCATCCTGCACTATAAAAGAAAAAGATGCAGTTATATTCGTAAACTTTAGACCTGAAAGAATGAAAGAATTAATAGATGCTTTAACAGATCCTAATTTCAAAATGTTTAAAACAAAACACTTTGAAAAAACTAAATTCATTTCACTATTTAAAATACACAAAAATGTACCATATGCCTTTGATGTAGAAAGACCAAATGACACGTTAGGAGAATACTTAGACGAACTTGAATTTAATCAAGCAAGAATAGCAGAAACAGAAAAATATGCTCATGTAACTCATTTCTTTGATGGAGATAAAGATTTAAATAGCTCAAGGATAGAAAAATTCTTAGTACCAAGTCCTAATGTCCCAACATATGATATGAAACCAGAAATGAGTGTAGGAGAAGTAACTGAAACAGCTTTAAAAGAAATGGAAAATGACTACGACTTCATACTAATAAATTTTGCAAACCCTGATATGGTAGGACATACTGGAAATTACAAAGCAGTAGTAGATGCAATTGAAATAACAGATTTCTGTATGGGTAAAATATATGAAAAAGCAAAAAGTCAATTTTATGAGTTAATAATAACAGCAGATCATGGTAATGCAGAAAAAATGCTAAACAAAGATGGAACTCCAATAACTAGCCATACAACTAGTAAAGTACCATTTATAATATGTAATGATGAATATAAACTAAAAGAAGAAGGTTCTTTAAAAGACATCGCGCCAACTATAATAGACATGTACGAAATAAAAAAACCAAACGCTATGACTGGAGAAAGTTTAATAATAAAAGATGAAAACAAATGATCTTTATAACGCATTTGAAATGCCTTTATCTAATAATGAAGATTTAAGAGAAGCGCAAAGAAAAGTGCTCGCTAATATAGAGTTAAATAACAAAGACAAAATAATATTAGGTAGAGATAAAACGGTAAAACAAATAGGAAACTACAGATTATTAGAAGACCATGTCTATCGTTTAGTAGATGAAGAAACATATAACATATATCTAAAAAGTGGTTACATTTTAGGGCACAATAAAAGTGATGAATATGAAGAGTATGAAGAAAATGGTAAAACTTACAATAACAATAAAGGAGTAGATTGGTTTCTTGGAGGGGCTTCATTAAAATATGGAACTATCCTTCTAGAATGCCCTGCATACAAAGAATACTTTACACCTAGCTATGATTTTGGCTGTCATCTGGCGTTTGATCCATACGTAAGACACATGAAATCATCAGGATACAAAAACCCTGTGCCCTTAGAGCTAGTAAATGTAATTAACTTAAAAGATGAAAATATCATGCATAACAAAAGGTGAAAAATCATTCACCTTTTTTAAGTATATCCAATACATGACTACTTGTACCTAAAAACTCATATCTTTCACAAACACTTAAATGATACTTTAAATAAAGATTAAACTCTTCCTCACTTAAACTATTAATATCTCTTCTAAAATAATCAGTAAGACCATCTTGACTAATAATTTTAACTCTCTTTAAATCGCACACATCTTTATAATGATCAATATCCTCTAATCTAACAAAACTATATAAATCATCTTGCTTAGAAATAACTCTAAAACTATTATCAACTAAATTATTTTCAAAAGAAGGAATAATATTCTTATCTAAAAAACCATGTTTAAAAATCGCATAATCGTTCATATAATAACTAATAAAAATATACCCATTTTTCCTTAAAACTCTTTTAGCCTCCATTAAAGCTTTTATCTTCTCTTCATCACTAATAAGATGATACATAGGGCCAAACAAAATAACCGCGTCAAAACTTTCATCATCAAATTTACTTAAATTGGTAGCATTACCTAAAAAACTTGGAATATCAGGATAATTTTTTCTAAGCATCATTAAATTATGCTTAACAAGTTCTACACTAGTAACACTATAACCTAAACTAAATAAATATCCAGAATATCTTCCTGTTCCAGCGCCAACATCTAAAACTTTAGGATCACTTAGTTCCTTTAAATATTTTAAAATATAATGTATAGCAGTATTAAATTCTACTATTCCATGCCTTCTAGTAAGTCTCTTATCTTCATTAAATTTATTATAATAACTAATTAAATTCTCTTCATTCATAACAATCACTAAAAATATAATATCATAAATCTTGACTAAATAACACATTTTGTTATATACTTTACTTATTAAAAAGGAGATGAAATAATGAATAAATTTTATGTAACAACACCTATCTATTACCCAAGTGGTAAATTTCATATAGGAACAGCTTACACAACTTTGCTAGCAGATGTTCTTGCAAGATATAACAGACAAAAAGGAAAAGAAGTAAGGTTTCTAACTGGAATGGATGAACATGGTGAAAAAATTCAAAAAAAATCAGAAGAAGAAGGAATATCGCCACAAGAATATGTAGATAAAATGGCTAACTCTGCAAAAGAACTATGGAAAAAACTAAACATATCAAATGACGATTTCATTAGAACTACAGATGAAAGACATGTACTATCTGTATCAAAAGCATTTGAAATATTATATAATCAAGGAGACATATATTTAGGAAAATACAAGGGTAAATACTGTGTGCCTTGCGAAACATTCTACACTGAAAGTCAATTAGTAGATGGTAAATGTCCTAGTTGTATGAGAGAAGTTAAAGAAGTAGAAGAAGAAACATATTTCTTTAATATGAAAAAGTATGAAGAAAAATTAAAAAAATTCTATGAAGAAAATCCAGACTTCTTAGTTCCTGTTACAAAAAAGAATGAAATAATGAATAGTTTTGTAAATGTTGGAATAGAAGACCTATGCATATCAAGAACAACATTTAACTGGGGAATACCAGTACCAAATAACCCAAAACATGTCATGTACGTATGGCTTGATGCACTACTAAATTATGTAACAGCATTAGGATACTTAAGTGATGATGAAAGCTTACTAAACAAATTCTGGCCAGCAGATGTTCAAATAATTGGTAAAGACATATTAAGATTTCATGCAATATATTGGCCAATATTTCTAATGGCTCTTAATTTACCAATTTCTAAAAAATTATTTGTTCATGACTTCATAATGATGAGGGATGGTAAAATGAGTAAAAGTAAAGGAAATACAATATATCCAGACATACTTGCAGATGCATATGGTGTTGATGCAGTAAGATATACTATACTTAAAAGTCTACCTTATGGACAAGATGGCGAATTTACTCCGGAGTCATTTATAGAAAAATATAACACTGACTTATGTAATGACTTAGGAAATCTATTAAATAGAACTATAGCAATGATTAATAAATATCAAGAAGGATTTATAAAATTATCGAGTGTAAAAACTTCTTATGATGAGGAACTTAATAATTTTGTTAACAATGAAATAAGTTTATATGAAAAAGAAATGGAAAATATCAATATTCAAAATGCTATATCTCATATACTTAACATAGTTTCAAGAACAAATAAATATATTGATGAAACAAGTCCATGGGTACTCTATAAAGAAGAAAAATATGATGAATTAACAAGTGTTATGTTTAACTTATACGAAGCAATAAGAAAAGCAGCAATACTATTTGTACCTTTCATACCTGAAACAAGTTTAAACATATTTAATCAACTTGGGCTAAAAGAAAATCAAACAACATTTGAAAGTCTAACAAATTCAGTAGATCTAGAAAATAATAAAGTTATAGAAAAAGGAATTCCTTTGTTTAACAGATTAGATCCAAGTATAGAAGTAGATAGGCTTAAAGATTTAATGAAGAATTAAAAATTGGGTTGAAATATTTAAAATAAGTGGTAAAATATTAAATAGTTAAATGTTTTGATTAGGACACGACTAATAATAATTATTTACTAAGCGAATTGTGTATGGTGAAAGACAATTAAATAACTTATTAGTTACTACCTATGAACAGGACTCGAAAGATGTTCCCGGAGAAATTCTCCGTTATTCAAATAAAGTTAAAAATGGATGGTACCGTGTCAAGCACTCCTTTAAAGGGGTGCTTTTTCATTTAACAAAAAGAAAGGATGATAAAAATGATAAATATTAAAGAAAACGAAAAATTAAGTGTAATGAACCACTCATGTGCCCATTTACTAGCGCAAGCAGTACAGCACTTATACCCAGATGCTAAGTTCTGGGTAGGACCAGTTATTGAAGAAGGCTTTTACTATGACATTGATTTAGGAGATAATGTCATAAAAGAAGAAGACCTAGAAAAAATAGAAAAAGAAATGAAAAAGATTTCTAAAGATGGTAAAAGAATAGTAAGACACGAACTTACAAAAGAAGAAGCTTTAGAAAGATTTAAGAATGATCCATACAAGATTGACTTAATTAGTAGAATGGATGAAAATAGCACTGTAATAAGCTGCTATACTCAAGGAGATTTCACTGACCTTTGTAGAGGTCCTCACGTTGAAACAGTAAAAGAACTAAAATACTTTAAACTTCTAAAAGTAAGTGGAGCATACTGGAAAGGGGACGCTAAAAACAAAATGCTTCAAAGAATTTACGGAGTATGCTTTGATAACGAAGAAGATTTAAATATTTACCTTACAGAACTAGCAGAAGCAAAAGAAAGAGACCACAGAAAAATAGGAAAAGATTTATCAATATTTATGACTAGCGACTTAGTTGGTAAAGGAATGCCTTTGTGGCTTCCAAATGGTGCTATCATAAGAAAACAACTAGAAAACTACATATATGAAAAAGAAAGAAAAATGGGATACTTACATGTGTATACACCATGTGTTGGTACAACTGAACTATATAAAACAAGTGGACACTGGGATCACTATAAAGAAAATATGTTTCCAATGATGAAAGTTGATGAAGAAGAATTCGTACTTCGTCCAATGAACTGCCCACATCATATGCTAATCTATGCAAATGATCTTCATTCATACAGAGACTTACCAATAAGAATAGGCGAATTTGCAACAGACTTTAGATACGAAGCTTCAGGTGCAGTAAAAGGCTTAGAAAGAGTAAGATGTATGTGTCAAAACGATGCTCACTTATTTGTAACTCCTGAACAAATAAAAGAAGAATTCAAAAAAGTAGTATCACTAATACTTGATGTATATAAAGACTTTGGTTTCAAAAACTATAGTTTCAGACTTTCATTAAGAGACCCAGAAGATAAAGAAAAATACTTTGATGATGATGAGATGTGGAATACTGCGGAAGACAAACTAAGGGAAGTATTAAATGAATACGGTTGTCCATACGAAGAAGCAATTGGAGAAGCTGCATTTTATGGCCCTAAACTAGACGTTGAAGTAAAACCAGCAGTTGGACCAGAAGTAACACTTTCTACTTGCCAATTAGACTTCTTACTTCCTAGAAGATTTGATTTATCATATATAGACAAAGATGGTTCAAAGAAAACTCCAGTAGTTATTCACCGCGCCATATTTGGAACATTTGATAGATTCACTGCTTTCCTAATGGAAGAAACAAAAGGAGCTTTCCCACTATGGTTATGCCCAACTGAAGTTAATATAATTCCAGTAAACAATGACTATCATTTAAAATACGCAAAAGAAGTATATAAAGACTTAGACGATATGAATGTAAGAGTAAATCTAGATGATAGAAACGAAAAACTATCATACAAAATGAGAGAAAGTCAAACAAAGAAAAATCCTATAACTTTAATTTTAGGAGACAAAGAAGTAGAAAGCAATACTATTAGTTATAGAAAATTTGGTAGTACTGAAACATATACTCTACCAAAAGAAATATTTATAAAAACATTAAAAGAAGCTATTAGTACAAGAAAACAAAACATATAAGGTGGAATATTTCCATCTTTTTTAGAAAGTAGGAACTTATGACAAGATTAGATATAGAATTAGTAAATAGACAAATTTGTCAGACAAGAAGTAAAGCACAAATGGAAATAAAAAATTCCAATATTTTAGTAAACGGGAAAATAATTATAAAGCCTTCTTTTGATGTAAATATTGAAGATGTTATTACTCTTAACCATGAAGTACTAAAATATGTTTCCAGAGGCGGACTAAAATTAGAAAAAGCAATACTTGTATTCAAAATAAACTTAACTAATAAGATTATGCTAGACATTGGGTCATCTACTGGAGGTTTTACTGACTGCGCACTAAAAAATAAAATAAAAGAGGTAATTTGTGTTGACGTAGGAAGTAATCAACTAGAAGAAACTATTAGAAATAACGAAAAAGTACACGTATTTGAAAATACTGATATAAGAAACTTTGATAACCCTCTTTTATCAAATATAGATATAGTGACAATAGATGTTTCATTTATCAGTGTAACAAAAATAGTAGATAAATTAAATATTATAAATGCAAAAGAAATAATTTGTCTAATAAAACCTCAATTTGAATGTGGGAAAACTATTGCTGATAAATATAAAGGAATAGTACTTGATAAAGAAGTTCATGAAAAGGTAATAAAAAATGTTGTTAACTCTTTTAAAGAGATAAACTACAACTTAAAAAACATAACATTTAGTCCAGTAAAAGGTGGTAACGGAAATATAGAATACTTGGCATACTTTACAAAGAAAGAAATTAATAACACTATTAATTTTGGAGATTTAGTTAGTACTACTTTTAAAATAATGAAATAATTAACAAGATTTAATTAAAAAAGAGTCTCAAAAATATTGATGTGAACCCCAATTGGTAGACATCATATTTGAGACTTTTTAATTATCTAGTAAATCTTCTATATTACATCCTAAAACTTTTGCTAATTTATATAATGTTTCTCCTTGTGCCTTATTTATATCATTTCTTCTTTGCTCATACATCTGAATTGAACGAAGTTTCACACCAGCTAATTTAGCTAGTTTACTTTGAGACAAACCACTTGCTTGCCTTACTATTTTTAAATTTGAAATTTCTTTATTATCAAAATATGTACTTGCAATATCAAAAAATTTAGTTATATCTGCTTCATGCAAAGCTGAATACATGTTTAACACTTCTTCAATTGGTAAGTATTTATTAATTTTATAAAAAGAATATCCTTTTGCTTGCTGATAATGTGCTATTACCCATCCAGCCCAATAATATCTATCTTTATCAATTTTTTCCTTATTTGGTATATTTTTTTCGCCATTATAAATTTCATTCAAATAATCTAATGCAGAGCAAGTAAGATATTTAGGATTTCCTTTTTCAATTTGTTTAGCAACATTTGAATTAACGAATGTATTCCAAAAAATAATAGGATTTATTTTATTGTCAGTTGCATGTTCAAACATAATTCCTAAGTTTTCTGCTACATAAGGTAAATACGAGTTATTATATGATTGGATCGCCATCTTTTAACCCCTTTCTTATAATATCTATAACAAATACGTCATTAGTAAGTTGTCCCGATTTCCTTGTATCATTCAAATATTTTTCTCTTGCTTTTTCATCTCTAGCTTTTCTCTTTATAAAATATTCTAATCTATTTGCAGTTTCAAAACCTTCAAAATGAAGTCTATCAAATGCTTTATTACTTATAATTACAATTTGTTTTCCTAAATTACCTAGTTCCATAGCTTGACTTAATTGTCTAACGGATATTGTATTATTTACAAAGTCTCTTGCAAAACCAAAGTATGAATCATCCGCCCTATATCCTATTACTATATCGTAATTATTTACATCAACATAAAAGTTCTTAAGTAGATACTCACTAGCTTGTACTGAAATTTCACTACTTAAATCAAAAGTTCTAAATTTTAAAAGTATAGCCATCCAGTTTAATATAGAATATTTTTTATCTGTTAAATCTAAAATTTTAAGTTCCTTTAAATCAATAGAATACTTATTTACAAAACCATTACTTTCACTACTAGTACATGACCACTCTTTAGCTAACTCAATATTTTGAGTACAATAAAAACCAAAACCATAATCATTATGACCTTTACCACCATGGTAATAAGGCTTTTCAATAATATCTTTTGAGCCATGATATATAATTAACTTTGACATATTACCCTCCTTTAACTAATATAATTATATCATTACAATGATATAAAGTCAATCTGTTCTTTTCTTAAACTGTAAATTATTTCTAACATATTATAGTAAAATAGAAATCAAAAACAGAACTAACTTTTTATTTACAATAAATCATGCTATAATTTAATTATAAGGAGACTAAATAATATGAATGAAAACAAAAGAACACTTTTAAAAATGCTTTTTGAAGAGTTAGGTTCTAATATAAATAACTGGGAAACAGACATTACTTATAACTATAATCAAATTGAATTAAAATTACAATCGTTTTTAGAGGACTTCAAAGATGACAATAGTGTAAAATCAGACGTTGAAGAACTTCAAGTAATGATAGCTAATATATATTTTAATAAAATAAATAAAATAATTAATAGGTTTTCTTATGATAAATATAATAAATCCATAGATTTTGTATTAATGAATTATAATGAAGAAAACATACTATTAAATTTAGAACACTATCTTAAAGAAAATGGAGTGCCAAGCGAATTAAGGTGTGATATATTTGATAGATTAAAACAACTTTCAAATAATTTAAATAAAAGATTTTCTTTTGACGAAATATCATTAGTTCACTTAATTGAAGCTTCAATGGGGAAAAACATAATAACAGAAGAGGGATCAAAAAGAATAAATGATGATAAAGTATTGCACCAAACATCAAATGGTTACGAATATACATCATCATCTGACAAAAAAGTTTTTACAACAACTAATAAACAAATAACAGACTTAAAAAGCGAAGAAGATATTAGATTTGAAAGTTTTCCTATGGGAAATATAATTTCTATTGATAGTACGAACAACATAATGAGTAAACTATTAAAAGTATTATTTGAAAATATAAATCTATGTTTTGAAACATATAATTCCATATATACTTCAGGAGATAATATAGTCACAAACGAAGCAAAACTTTTAGACGGCACAACATTTCCGTTTATTTACTACATTAATGAATACAATATACCACACTTACTTGGAATACCTAACCCTAAAAGGGGTAACGTCTCACAAAAACAATTAGACATACTAAACAACTTTAAAGATGTTAATGAAAAGGCACTAAGTACTGCGTCCAATGCACTAGACTTACTATTATTCGTATTTAAACATCAAGATAAAATAATTGATCTAGGGGGCATATATGAAGAAAATGGTAAAAAGTATGAGTTACTAAATTGGGAAAAAATCATTCTTAAAACTTCTTCATTTATGAGAGGAGACTTCTTTAAAACATGTTTTTGCTTAGTAAAACTTGCACCTGATAAATATCTTGTTGATAGAAATAATAAAGGAGGATATGTTAGCATCTCCTCAACAGAATATGATAAAGAATTATCTACAAGTAAAAGTTCTGGTAATATTTTAAATGATTTACTTAAAATGAGAAAAAAGAAACGTGATTTCATTTTTAGAGGTTTCAAAATGGATCAATCTGGAAATCAAAGAGTAAATTCTATTGCAACAGCTAAATCTGAAACAATCCGCGTCGGGTCTAATAATGAATTATTAAAAACTTTAGAAAGATATAGAGAAATGCTAGAAACAGGAACTAGTTCTGAAATGGGACAAGAAGGTATTACAGGTGGAAGTGGTTCTAAAGCATTCCCAGAAAATAAAGAATATATGTCACATATTGTAGAAGAAATAGAAAACGAAAATTACATAAGAAAATTTTCTACACAAGAGCAATTAGAACTAGCTCTTTCCTTAGAAAAAGATTTATCACTAAAAACAGATTTATCTAAAAATCATGAAATAGTATTAAGTGGTGATTCGCCTACATTTGAAGATAACAGTTCATTAAACAATTCAAGAAAAAAATAGCATTTGAAAACCATTAAATGCTATTTTTTATATGGCTAATAAATTCCTTGGCTGCATAATTAATGCTATCTTTAGTATATAGCATACCTATATATTTAGAACCTAAATTAAGTTTAGTATTTAGTTTTATAAGCTTTCCACTTTTAATTTCTTCTTTAATAAACTCTTCAGTTAACAAGCCCACACCAAATCCAGATAAAGTAAATTCTTTAACCAAACCATTGCTACCAAACTCCATAATTGGATTAATTCTAATACCATTTTTATTGCAAACATTATCAAAAATATTTCTGGATGTAGCACCTTTGGTTAACAAAATAAAAGGTAATTCTTCTAGTTCTTTATTACTAATTACTTTATCTTTTAAATTAGAATAACTTTCATTAACAGCTAAACAATCATTAATTTTAATTAATCTAACATTTTCAAAATCACTATAATCATTATCGTCTAAATTAGTAAATATAATATCAATCAACCCAATTTTACTTTTCTTAATAAGTGAAGATGTCTTATCAGTATAAACTCTTATCACAATATTAGGATACTCTTTATGAAATTCAGTAATATACCTCATCAAAAATTCATGAAGTATTGTTTTGCTTGCACCTATATTTATATAACCAAAATCTAATTTTTTAAATGAAGATATTTCATTTTCTACATTCTCAATTAGCATAATGGCATTCTTTATCTTATCAAAAATTAGTAGGCCAGCTTCACTTAACTCTACACCATCTCTTTTTCTAATAAATAAATTAACATTTAACTGTTCTTCCAGAGTTTTAACACTTCTACTGATTGCAGGCTGACTTATCATAAGCTCATCTGCTGCTTTAGAAATACTTTTATTTTTACCAACATAGTAAAACACTTTATAAAGTTCTAAGTTTACATTCATATATCCTCCTATAACGAAATGTTATATCACATATAACAAATATGTATTTTAATTATAACACGCTTTGTTGTATAATACTAGTGCTTTTTGAAAGGGGGAAAAGAAAATGAAATATGACGAAGAGTATATTGACAACTGGTATAGTTATCTTATAAAACTTTACAAAGATTACTGTTTTATAACGAATAAAAAAAGCACATTAAATTTGGATTTAACAAATCTACTAGATGATAAGGAATTTTTATCATGGTGTATAAGTATACATAAAAAAACAACAATTTATAAACAGTTTTTACACGCTATGGATGTACCACTTGATAAAGAAACCGCAATCGAAGTAAACAAAGGTGTTTTTGACACTCTAGGAAAAGACTTAGTCACAATAGTGTCTGAATATGCTATGACACTTGATTTATCTAAAAGCCACTTATTAACTGGTAACAATAAACCGGTTATATTATGTAATGAAAAATTATATTATCCGAATAACTGTGGTTTATTCTTAACTCACAATAATTTAGAAACAACTAAGAGATTATTAACATTACATAATAATGGTTACACAGTCTTAATAGGCACATATGGTAGTTTAGAAGAAAGACACTTATGGCTTAAAATAATAAAAGAAATACTAAAAGAAGTTGATTCATTGAAGTTTGAATGTGACTCATTGAATGGCGATTATTATGCTTTTATTACAAGTTCACATAAAACTAAAAGAAAAATATTAACAAGATAAAATAGGGGGAAAGTAAAAATGTCAAAAATAGAAAGGGAAAAATTAAATAAATGGTATAAACAAATAAAAGATTATGAACATTTAAAAATAAACGAAGCAAAAGAACTATATAAACTATATTTAGAGACAAAAGACATAAATTACCTAAATAGAATAATTGAAGGTACTTTATACATAACTTATAATTACATTAATAGAAATCATTTAATATATTTATCATCATCCTTATATGACATTGATGACATCATATCAACATTTTTAGAACTATGGGTAGAAAATATAAACGAAGATATCTTATTAAAGGTAAATAAGTATAGTGAAATAATTAACATAACGTTCATAAAAAAATTAAATGAAAAATTAGGAATACCTGATATCAAAGTAATAGAATATTCAAATGTTAATACAAAACTTTTAGGAGAATTGCTATCTTTATACATCTCAGAAATGGAAACAAAAGACAAAGTTGACTTTAATTTATTTAAAAGAAAATATTATGAAATATATAATTGTTCATTTAATGATGGTTATGAAATATCAACTATATATCTTTTAATTTCTAAAATTTATAAAAATTCTAATATTAAGTATGAAACTGATGTTAATAAAAGAAATGCAAAAATAAAAAAATACATAAAAATTATTATTGACTCAGCACTAAACGAAACACTTGATAATTACATTATTAATGAATATGTAGAAGAGTGTGTAATAAATAGAACTATGCTAAATATTTTCATAAATAAAGTGGATGAATTAATTACAAATGAAAGAAATAAAGAAATTATATATCATAGATTTGGATTAGGAAACTATGAAAAATTATCACTTAGTGATTTATCAAAAAAATATAAAATAACTGAATGCAGAATAAAACAAATAGAAGATAGAGAAATAAGATTGCTTAGATATCCAAGTAAGCAATTAAGAAAATATATTTAAGGAGGAATTAAAATGACTAATAACATTGAAAAATATGAATATTTAAAAAAATTACTAAAGGATTATAATAAAAACAATCAAAGTGTAAAAGATTATTTAATGAGTGACGAGCTATCAACAGCTGAAAGGCTAGAATATTCACTTATACTTAAAAACTTAACTGGAGATATAGACTTTCAAACAATATGTGACACAATATATGATGTTATAAGAGTAAAAGTTGAATATACTAAACAAAAAATGAATATTACAAAAGAAATAGGACTAGGTTTTAAATATATATTTGATGAATACTCAAATAGTAAAATAATAATTTCTTTCATGGTTACTAAATTGATAGAAGAAATACTTAATGAAAATGATCTTGAACTAGAGCTTCATCTAAATTTTAACTCAGCTGAACAAATTAGAAAAAATGGGGTTAACAAGGTATTAATTAATTACATATCGAACTATGATGAAATGTTGTCTTCATATTTAACTAGTAATATAAGTTTATTGGAAGACGCTAAAATCGAGTTAAACAAAATACTAAATAGATGGGTAGATTATGAAAATAAGAAAGAAAAAATAAAATATAATAAGATGATAGAGCAAGTAGAAAACTATTTATCTAGTGTGGACACAATATTTACTCCAGCAGATGTCATGTACTACATTGCTAATAAATTAGGCGTGATAGAAAAACTTGTAAAATATGATAAAATTAATCAGCTAGTATATCAATCTATACTTGAAAACATATCAGATGATATCTTTACAGAACTAGTTAATTGTCCTGAGGAAAAAGAACATTATAATGCAGTAAAAAACATAATGACTGAAGCATTATTTGGAAAGTCTTTAGTTGTTAACATAGATTTTAAAAAGAAATTAATAAAAGAATCTCAAAATTAAAGAGATTCTTTTATTAAGTGCCATTTCAACAAACAAAAACTATAAAAAATTAGTTTTTTAAATATAAATTATGATTTTCAAAGTAATAAAACTTATTACAGATTTCATCTATTTTATCATTATGTGTAGCAATAATCAAAGTCTTATTTTTAAAATATTTTAAAATAAAATTAACAACCACTTCTTCAGTATGCTTATCTAAATTAGAAGTTGGTTCATCAAGTATATAAATATCTTTATTCATAAGATAACTTCTTAAAATATTAATTCTTCTTTTTTGCCCTGTTGAAAGTTTTAGACCTTTTTCTCCGAGCTTTGTATAAATTCCTTCCTTTAATAATAAAAGTTCATCAAGTTCTAACTCCTTTAAATAATTTTTAATTTCTAAATCGTTTAAAGTTTTGTCTAAACATAGATTATCTTTTAAACTCATATTAAATAATTCTATTTCTTGACTCACAATACCGATGTCTAATTTGTAATCTTTTAAATTATGTTTATCAAAACATACATCTCCATCATATGAATTAATATTGCCTAAAATCAAATTAATTAAAGATGTTTTACCCTGACCTGATTTACCTGTTATTAAAATCTTATCATTTTTATTTATAGTAAGATTATTAACATTTATACTAAATTTTAAACTATCATAATTTATTGAAACCTTATCAAGTCTAATTGTATTAAATGTCTTAATTACTTTTCTATTATCAATCTTTTGAAATAACTTAATACATTTTTGCTTAATTGCTTTTAACTCAAAACAGTTAACAATAGTAACGGATAACTCGTCAAAAATAAATCCCATTTCTAAATATAAAGAAATATAAAATGTAATTAATCCAAGAGTATCTACCCCATTAGATAAATCATAAATAGCCTTTAAAAGAGCAAGTATAAAAGGAATAACGATTAAAATGTTCCTTACAAGTTCTTCCAAAGAATAGCACTTAATATAATCTTTATTTTTCTTTTTGCATAGCGCGCCCTCTTCATTAATTCTATTTTCAAAGTATTTATTATTGTTAAGTGCTCTGACAGTTTTAATATTACTAATAAAATCCTGATAAACAGAAGAATACTCATATTCTTGATCATATAATAATTCAACTTTTTTGTTCGACTTTTTTAATATATACACACTTATTAAAACACATAAAGTACTCATCAATAAAGATATCCAGAATAGTATAATAGACTGTTTTAATAAAGTATAAAAGAAAAATATAAAAGATAGAATAATTCCAACATATTCAGCACTTAAAATATCCTTTACTAATGTTGATGTTTTTTCAATAATACTTTGCAAATATCCAGTTTGATAATTAGATAATGTTTCGACTGGAATTTTTGTAAGTGATTTATAATACTCTAAAGACTGTTCATAAGAATATTTATATAAATAGTCATCCATGACTAATCTTTCTAGATATAGTATAAAACACCTTAAAACTTTTGAGACTACAAAAATTGTAGTTACAGTAATTGCTTTTTTTAAAGTAAATGGTAGTGTTAAAAATAAAGCAAAAGTAAAAGGAATAAAATAATATAAAAAATCTAAAAAAGCTTCTATGCTTAAACATAGCAAAACCTTCTTTTTATTTAAAAGTCCAAATATAAAATTAATATTTTTTTTCAAAATAAACATCCCCTTAATAAGATTATTTTATCATATAAATATGTAAATTAATACTAAATTTTAAAGCAGTTTCAATTAATGTTGAAAATCTAATTGTAGATAAATCTACAACATTATAGTATAATACAAAAAGAGGAAGGTTAAAAATGGAATATTTAGATATTTATGATGGAAACAAAAAGAAGACAGGAAAAATTATAGTAAGGGGAGAAAAACCAGAAGAAAATGAACATATTTTATTATCAATAATTTTTATTAAAAATAGTGAAGGAAAATACTTAATCCAAAAAACATCAAAAGAAAAAGGTGGACATTATAGTTCTACTGGAGGACATGTTGGAAGTAACGAAGACTCTAAAACAACAATACTAAGAGAATTAAAAGAAGAATTAGGCCTAATAGTTAATAGTGATGAAATCAAATATATAGGAGACATTTTTTTAGGAATTCCAATTGCAGATGTATACTATTTAGAAAAAGACATTAATTTAAAAGATTTAAAATTACAAAAAGAAGAAGTTGATGAAGTTTCATATATGACCAAAGATGAAGTACTAAATTTAATTGACAATGAAAACTTTACTAAGTCACATGGTAAAATACTAAAAAAATATTTTTAAACTATCATTAAGGAGAATGCTATGAAATATTTAGGAAGTCAAATATTAGAAACTGAAAGAACTTTATTAAGACCAACTATAGAAACAGACTTATATATTTTATGGAAAATATTAGGTAATAAAGAAGTATCAAAATACTATTTAGTAGGTAAATATAATACAAGTTGGTTAGATGAAAAGAAGTGGCAATATAAAAAACTAGAACGAGCCCTTAATAAAGATGTATTTCAGTGGACGATATTATTAAAAGAAACTAATGAACCTATTGGACAAATATGTTGTCAAAGCATTTTAGATAAGCCTGACTACATAAGAGATTTAGGTTGGTTTATAGATAAACCTTTCCAAGGAAAGGGTATAGGTACAGAAGTATCAAAAAAAGTAGCGGACTACATGTTTAAAGAAGTAGGAATTGACAAAATAGAAACATGTGCAGCCATAACTAACCCTGCTTCATGGCGTCTTATGGAAAAGATGAATTTTAATAAAACAGATAAAACAGTTAAAATAAAATATACATTTTTAGAAAATGAAGAAGAATGTATTTGTTATGAAATCACAAGAGATGAATATTTAGAATATTCAAAGTCAATTTATAAAAATAAGAAAATTAAAGAAATTTAATAAATCTCAACTTTTTCCAAAAAACCACTTGATTTTCTATTAAAATAGTAGTAAAATCAGGTGTAATTTATTTCAAAAAAGGAGCGCACATGAAAAAAACAAACAAAGATAAAATATTTGTAAATGAAATGTGTAAAAGCAAATGCTTTATTTGCAATTATTCTTTATGCGCTCTTTTAAATGAAAACGGTAAGTGAGCCAAAACGGCTAACTGCCGTCTTTTGTTTATTGGGAGGTGATATTTTGGAGATAAAGGATTTATTAAAAAAATATAATGAGTATAGTTTAGAAGGTTCAAAAGAAATTTTAACTGCATACAAATATGCTGAAAAATTACATGAAGGTCAATTTAGGCAAAGTGGGGAACCATATATTATGCATCCACTAAATGTTGCATATATACTCGCAGAAATGCACGCAGACAAAGATACAATATGTGCTGGACTCTTACACGATACTTTAGAAGACACTAATACTACTAAAGAAGACATTGCACACTACTTTAATCAAGACGTTGCAAATTTAGTAGATGGTGTAACTAAAATATCTAAAATGAATTTTTCATCAAAGCAAGCACAAAACTATGCAAATACCAGAAAAATAATAACAGGTATCACAGAAGATGTAAGAATTATTATTATCAAACTTGCGGATAGACTTCATAATATGAGAACACTTGAATACAAAAGCGAATTTAAACAAAAAGAAAATTCATTAGAAACAATGGAGATATTCGTGCCACTTGCATATTACATTGGAGCATACAGAATAAAAAGTGAATTAGAAGACATTAGTCTAAAGTATCTAAAACCAGATATATACGAAAAAATATCAGAAAAGAAGTTAAGGGTTGAAGAAAGTAGTAAAGACATAATAAATGAAATGCTACACAAAATTGAAACGATATTAAAAGACAAAAATATTCCAAATGAAATTAAAGTAAGAACAAAAAACATATATGGAATATATAAAAAAATGAATGAAGGACAAAAACTAGTAGATATACACGATTTAATTGCTTTTAAAATAATGGTAGAAGAAGTAGAAAAATGTTATTTAACTTTATACTTAATTCATAAAGAATATCCACCAATGAATGAGAAGTTTAAAGACTATATAGCAAATCCAAAAACAAATATGTATAGAAGTTTACATACAACGGTATTTGAACGTCATGGCAGACTTATTCAAACACAAATACGAACATTTGAAATGGATAAAATTGCTTCATTTGGGTTAACAGCATACTGGGATATCAAAAAAAATAAAGCAAGAGACATAATGCAAAAAGACTTAAAAGAAAAATATCAATTTTTTAAATCTCTATCAGAAATAAATTCGATGTTTGGAGATAATCAAGAATTTATAAGTCAAGTGAAAAAAGAATTATTTGCTGATAAAGTTTATTGTTACACAACTAAAGGAGACATAATAGAACTTCCAAAAGGATCTACAGTAGTAGATTTTGCTTACAAAATTCATACTGATGTAGGCAACACCATGGTAGGAGCATTTGTAAATGAAGAATATGTACCAATTAGTTATGCGTTAAAAAACAAAGACAGAGTAAGAATTGTAACAGATGAATTGTCTTTTGGCCCTAGAGAAGAATGGGAAAGCCTTGCAAAAACATGTACTGCAAAAAAGAAAATAAGAGAGTTTAATAGAAAATAAGGGAGAAATAATTATTTATTTGAAGGTGATAAAAATGAATTTAGCATTTGATATAGATGATACAATTACAAATTCTAGTGATATATTCTTAAAATATGCAAAGCTATATAATAAAGAAAATAATATCAAACATAAAATTTTAAAAAATTGCCTAAATCAAAAAGAAGCATTTGGCTGGACAAAGAGAGATGAAAAACACTTCATTAATAAATATTTAGAAAAAATTCTAATAGAAGCGAAACCACAAAGAAAAGCATTAAAAGTGATTAAAAAATTAAATAAAAACAACAACATATATTTAATAACATCACGTAGCAAAGACGAATTGAGTAATATTGAAGAAATTACATTAAATTGGCTGAAAAAATACAATATTGATTATAAATATTTGCAAATTGGCAAAATATCAAAAGGCGAAACATGTCTTCACCAGGACATTAAACTCTTTGTAGATGACAACTATCAGAATTGCATTGATGTAGCAAATAAATGCAAGTGTAAAGTATTGCTTTTTGATACTAGATATAACAAAAAAATTAAGCCATGTGAAATTAAAAGAATAAAAAGTTGGAAAGAAATAGAAAAAAAAGTAAAGGAGTTACAAAATGGAAAGTAAAGAATTAAAATATATAGATATAGACAAAAGAAGCGATTTACCACAATTGCCTAAAAATAAAAGATATATTCATTTTTATGGAGGTACAAAAAATTATAGAGCTTATATCGCACCAGCATCAATTTCAAGAGCAGATTTTATGGAAAAATATCCTGAATATATACCTATACATAATCAGCCTGTATATGAAAATGATGGCATAATACTAAGAGCAGATCCAAAATTTCCTTGTCCGGGTTTCTATATATTAAGTCTTTCAAAAACATATAAAGCATTTGATTTAATAGATGACATAACATTTTTAAGATTTGCTTTTATTCTAAAAAAAACAAAAGAAGCGATGAGAAGAGTGTTAAACATAAATTATGCACATTTGCTTTCAAATGAAAAATCAGATAAATTTGTCAACGTTCATTTCTGGTTAGTTCCAATTGATGGCAAAACTTCTCCTGATCTGCTAGACTTTGATGTAAAAGCATATCTTAATAGTTTTGAGCCAAAAACGGAAATTAAAAGAATTCTAAATTATAATGAAAAATTAAAAAAATATTTTGAAAGTATCGATTTAAGAGGACAGGATGAAGAATTGAAAACGATTTTAGTTAATTTAAAAAAATAAGATAGGAGGTAAAAAATGCATTTAAATATATTTTTGAGTCAAGAGTGTTTTACTTATTGTAAAGGTTGTTATAGTTATTCTCGAGAAGAAAAAAACGGAATAATGCTTCCAACAGACATAATAATAAAATTTTTAAAATATGCCTATTATAAGGGTGTTGATTCCGTTACTTTTTGTGGAGGAGATCCCTTAACACGAAAAGATATCGTGCCTTTAATAAAAAAAGTTAAAGAGATAGGCTTCAGAATAACAATGGATACTCTTGGAACCTTATTTGTCAAAGACTTTGAACTTAATAAAAATATTAAATTATCAAAAATACAAGATGTCGACTTTATTAAATCAATAGATATGATAGGAATTCCAATTGATGGCATAGATAGTAAAACGATATCTTTGTTTAGATGTACAAATGAGAATATTTTTAAACAACAAATGGAAATATATGAAAAGTTGAGAAATCTCAGAGCAAATATTTGCTTCAACACTGTAGTGCACAAAGAAAATGTTTGTCAAAGTAAAGAATTCGCAAAACAATTAATAAACAAATTAGAATTTCAAAAGTGGCAATTTTTTCAGTATTCAACCTCAGGAAAATATGCGTATAAGAACAAGAATTTGTTTGAAATAACTGATAAAGATTTTTACCTATTTGCAAAAAATATTTTAGATGCAACAAAAAAATCTAATATTGAGTTTAAAGATAATAAACAACGTAATGGAAAATATTTATTGATAGACAATTCTGGTTACGCATGGGTACAATTTTGTGAAAATGAAAAGGAAAATAGAAATATAATTGGGAATATTAAAAATTTAAAAGATTGGGGTAAAATTATAAATACCATTATAGAAAGTGAGAATTTAAATGAAACACATAGATATAAAAAACATATTAATCGATGATAGCTATATCGACAAAGAATTAGTTGTATGCGGTTGGATTAAAACAATAAGAAAAACAAAGCAATACTTTTTTATTGAATTAAGTGATGGTACTAGTATGCAGAACCTTCAAATAATTGTAGACAAGTCAGATGAAAACCTAGCGAAAGTTTTAGAAAATGTTACTACAGGTACAACTATAAAAGCAACAGGAAAAATTGTAAAATCGAATACCTATAAACAAAATGTAGAAATGGTTTTACATAATGTTGAAGTATTAGGAACTTGTTCAAATGATTATCCTCTTCAAAAAAAGAAACAAAATTTAGAGACTTTAAGGGAATTACCACACTTAAGAAGTAGGACAAATATTATAAGTGCTGTTTTAAAAGTAAGAAGCACAATTATGAGGGCTATTCACGAATATATGGAACAATTAAATTTTACATATGTTAACACACCAATTATAACAAGAAGTAATTGTGAAGGTGCTGGAGAAATGTTTCAAGTTACAACCTTGAATGTTCCGTTCACTAATGAAAAAAATATTTATAATACAAATATATATAAAGAAGATTTTTTTGGAAGAAAAGTGAACTTAACATTATCGGGACAATTAGAGGTAGAATCATTAATATATGGTTTAGGTAAGGCATATAATTTAGGACCATGTTTCAGAGCAGATGATTCAAATACAAAGAAACATGCGGCGGAATTTTGGTTGATGGAAGCTGAAATTGCATTTGCCAATATGTATGAAACCATAAATGTTTCAACTGATTTAGTAAAATTCATAGCGCAAAAAGTCTTAGAAAAAAATTATGAAGAAATTTTATTTTTAAATAAGTTTCGTGATGAAAATTTAGAACAAAAAATAATAAAATTAATAAAGGAAGATTTTGAAATTATCGAATATGACAAGGCAATACAAATTTTGAAAAATTCTTGCCACAATTTCAGTTATGAAGTATCAAACAGATGTGACTTAAAATCTGAACACTATAACTATTTAATGAACAAATACATAAAAAAACCTTTTTATTTGACAAATTATCCTAAGGAATTTAAACCATTTTATATTAAAGAAACTAAAAACGAAAATGTACTTTCAGCTGATCTATACTTTCCAAATTTAGGAGATGTAATTGGTGTAAGTGAAAAAGAAGAAAATTATGAAACATTAAAGAAGAAAATAAAAGAACTAGGAATGCCTGAAGAAGAATACAATTGGTATTTAGATTTAAGAAAATACGGGAGTGTTCCACATAGCGGGTTTGGATTAGGAATAGAAAGACTTACAATGTATTTAACATCAATGGAAAATATAAGAGATACAATTCCTTTTCCTAGAACTAAATGTAAATCACTTAAACTATAATTTTATAAGTGAAATTATCATTTTATGATAAAAATTCGAATAAAAAATGTTGACTTGCCTGACTTATTGGTATATACTTAAGCTATAAGGTGTGCCTGTTTAGCTCAGTCGGTAGAGCGCATGGCTGTTAACCATTAGGTCACAGGTTCGAGTTCTACAACAGGCGCCAATATATTAAAATGTTGATGAAGAGAAGTAAAATTATGTTTTATTTAAGAGAACTAACGGATGGTGAAAGTTAGTAATAAAAATAATTTGAATAACACTTTGGAGTGCTTTTCTGAAACTACAGAGTAGGAAAAGCCGTATAGATGCGTTAAATCTTAGAGTGATCTATTTACAATAGATAAATTAGGTGGTACCACGGAAGCAGTATTTCGTCCTTATTGGATAAATACTGCTTTTATATTTAAAGAAAGGATGGTAAATATGGATTACACATATTTAAAAGATTTATTTGAAAACGAGGAGAAATTAATAGGAAAAGAAGTAACTTTAAAAGGATGGATTAGAAATCATAGAAAACAATCTAAATTTGGCTTTATCTATTTTAGTGATGGAACATGCTTTAAACAAATGCAATTAGTTTATGACAAAAAATTAAGTGATTTTGATGAAATTCAAAAATTACATATAGGAAGTGCAATTGAAGCAAAAGGAACGCTTATTCATTCGGAGGGCAGCGGCCAAAATGTTGAAATTAAAGTTAATGAAATAAAATTATTAGGAGACTGTCCAGAAGACTATCCAATTCAACCAAAAAGCCATTCAATGGAATTTTTAAGAGAGCAATCTTACTTAAGATTTAGAACCAACACATTTCAAGCAGTATTTAGAATACGTAGTGTTGCTGCAATGGGCGTTCATTCATACTTTCAAAAAGAAGGATATATTTATGCACACACACCAATATTTACTTCAAGTGACTGTGAAGGTGCTGGAGAAATGTTTCAAGTTACTACAGAAGATTTAAACAAGATAGCAAAAAACGGAAAAGTAGACTATACTAAAGAATTTTTTGGAAAACCAGTAGGCCTTACAGTTTCAGGCCAATTTGAAGGAGAAGCATTTGCGCAAGCATTTAGTAAAATTTATACTTTTGGCCCAACCTTCAGAGCAGATCCATCACACACTCCACTTCACATTGCAGAATTCTGGCAAGTTGAACCAGAAGTTGCATTTTGTGATTTAGAAGGAATAATGGATATATCAGAAGAAATGATGAAATACGTAATAAAGTATACTCTAGAAAGGTGTGAAGATGAATTTATCTTTTTAGATAAATTTGTGGAAAAAGGCTTACTCCAAAAATTGAACAAAGTAGTAGAAAGTGATTTCAAAAGAGTAACATATAAAGAGTGTATAGATTTGTTAAAACAAGCATCTGTTAAATTTGAATTTAAGCCAGAATATGGTGAAGATCTAGCAAAAGAACACGAAAGATATATAACAGAATACTTTAAATGTCCAGTATTTATAACTTATTGGCCTCAAAAAGTTAAAAAATGCTTTTATATGAAACAAATGGATGATGGAACGGTAGCAAATGCAGATTTAGAAATGCCAGGAATTGGCGAAACATATGGAATGAGTCAAAGAGAAGATGACTTTGATAAACTAGAAAGAAGAATTGAAGAATTAGGAATGGATAAAGAAGAGTATAGATGGTACATGAATTTAAGAAAATATGGAACTACAACACACTCAGGATTTGGAATGGGATTTGAAAGACTAATAATGTATATGACAGGCATGACAAACATAAGAGACGTAAGTGCATTTCCTAGAACTCCAAACAACTGTCTATATTAAAAAAATGATAAAACCAAAAAAGCTAACAAAAGGTGATAAAGTCGCATTAGTTAGCCTTTCATCCGGAATGGCAGGAGACAGTGAATACATACATAGATATTATTTGGGTAAGAAACGTTTAGAAGAAGAATTTAAATTAAAAGTTGTGACAATGCCAAATGCATTAAAGGGTAGCAAATACATAGAAAAACATCCGAAGAAAAGAGCTGAAGATTTGATTAATGCTTTTAATGATAAGGAGATCAAAGGAGTAATATGTATTGCAGGAGGAAATGATGCACTGAAGGTATTACCATATGTTGATTTTGAAACAATTAAAAATAATCCTAAAGTTTTTATGGGCTACTCTGATAGTACAATCAATCATTTTATGATGTACAAAGCTAATATTACCTCATACTATGGACCGGCAGTCATATCAGAATTTGCTGAAAATTATAAAATGCATAAATATACTAAAAAATATATAAAAAAAATTCTTTTTAAAAATAAAAAAAATATAATTATTAATTCAAGTAAGAATTGGACAAGTGAATTTCTTGATTGGGCTAAACCAGAGAATGACAATATTAAAAGGAAAATGCAAAAAGAAAGACATGGATTTGAAATATTGCAAGGAAAACACGATATAGAAGGCAAATTATTAGGTGGATGCTTAAACGTTTTACCGAACTTAATAGGAACATTGATTTGGCCAAGTATAGACGAATGGCAAGATAAAGTATTATTTTTGGAAACTAGTCCAGAAACTTCAGAACCAGAAAGAATAATTGAATATCTTCAAAAACTATTTTATACCGGAATATTTAATAAAATTGCAGCCATTATAGTAGGAAAACCATATGACGAAAGCTATTATGAAGAATATAAAGAAGTGTATATAAAATTTATCAATGATGTAGTCAAAAGACATGATTTACCAATATTATATAATGTAAATATAGGACATACAGCTCCGATGTGTATATTTCCACTTGGACAGAAAATTAAAATTGACTTAAAAAACAGAGAAATAATATTTACTGAAAAACCAATGAACGATTGATTTTTACTCATAAAAAAAATATAATATAAATATGTAACAAAGACGTGTCCTAGAAAGCCTAACAGTTATGTATTTTAAAGAGGGATCTATTAAGATAATTAGAGTGGAGCTGCGGAATTTTTGTCTCTTCTCTAAAGCATATTAGTTTCCTCTTTTATTTTAAAGGAGGAATGAAAAAATAAAGTTTTAAAAGTGTGCTTTTATCACTAATTATGCTAAATTATAATTAAAGGAAGTGATTATATGATAAAGAAAATAGACTCAAACAACAAAATATTTCAAAGTGATGAATTTCAAAAAGAAAAATACAAATTTTTCATAATTTTGCAAAATTTAAAAAGTGAAAACTTAGAACTTATAGTGATGAAGAAAATTATATACTATGTAGAAGTGGTAAAGAATGGCCTACATGGATATGGACAAAATACAATATAGATACAACTCTATTACAAGAAATAGAAAATGCTATTGATAAGTACAGGCTAGATTTTGATACTAGATATACTTGTAAAAAAGAATTGTATAATTTATTAAAAAATGATAATTATAAAAATCTAGGTGATTACTATTTTGAAATGGGATACTTAGTATGCAATAAAACAATTAAACCGAAGGAAACTGATGGAGAATGTATAAAAGCAACTATTAATGATATAGAAGTATTAACTAACTTTATTTATAACGAATCTAGAGAAATTAGTGATGTAAAAGATTTATCAATTGAAGAAGCAAAGCAAAAAGTAGAAGAGAAACTAAAAATGAGTACATATTATGTATGGAAAAATGATTAAGGAAAAATAGTTGCACAAGCCTCATTCGCAATAACGGATGGAAATGCAAAAATAGCAAATGTATACACTTCACCAGAAGAAAGAGGAAAAGCCTATGCTGCAAACCTAATATATGTACTTACAAATAAAGTACTTAAAGAAGGATATCATGTGTCCTTATACACAGACTATGAATACATTCCCTCAAATAAGGCATATAAAAACGCGGGATATGTTACTGAAGATATACTTATAAACTTTTCTTGCAAAAAAATAATGAGTAGTTTGATATAAAAGAATAAAATTATAAGATACTTTAATATTTTCGTCTTTTTCTAAAAAATCTTTAAAATGTTGAAAATTCCAAACTTGATATTTGTTCTTATAAAGTAGCATAATATCTTCTGAGATTGACTTATCTATTGTACTTGCTGGTTTTTTGTTTCTGTTACCATGTACAAATGCAGATTTGCCATTCTCAATATATTTGATTATTAGACGATCAATTTGAAGTCTTGATATACCGAGTTTTTTTGCTGCTCGGTTTTTGTTACCATTGTGATCTACTAGTTCCTTGATAACTTCATATTTTTCTTTTTCATTCTACCTTTCTCATTTTATATATCACCTCAAGTGATATATTATATATTAACTTTGAGACATTTTCCAAAGTTATTACTTAAGACATTATCATAAATTAATCATATAATAGTTTATTTTATAACAAAATCTTTTAATTTATTCTTATTTGCTGTATAATATAAACATTAAAAAGCAAAAATAGGAGTTGAGAAAAATGTATAATTTTAAAGAAGTAGAAGAAAAATGGGAAAAAAGATGGGAAGAG
>OLHG01000171.1_pt1 | contig 45306 bp, 76 predicted proteins | sample 1605971 | NCBI WGS metagenome assembly OLHG01 (sample SAMN03283289) | human gut metagenome | biome: human-associated habitat; material: feces | host: Homo sapiens | place: Peru | collected 2012 | reverse complement strand
CTCATTCAGCAGGTCGCGGATCAGCGGCCAGTGGCCCAGATCGTCACCGCTGCGTATCTTCGCCAGATACGCCTTGCACACGGCGAATGTCCCTCCGCTGCACGCCCGCTCTTTCCCAGCACTGGCCGTCACTGTCTGCAAAGGCTCCGAAGGCGGCGTTCCCACATTGTCGCCCTTAAACTTCACCACATGGGCGGCTACCACCGCCTCACGGTCGTGGCTGGTAACGGTGTGCATGGGGGCTTGCACATCCAGCGGCCTGCCGCCGGTGTAATACTCCACCAGATTGGCGCAGGTCAGGCCGTATCGGTTGGAGGCGTCCACCGTGTTAATAGGCGTCCCCAGCCCGGATGCCCGGACACTCTCCGTCTGCTCTGTGTGATACTGAATGAGGGATGGAGACACCAGGCAGGCTTCCTGCTTCGATACCGTTGTAGGCACTGGCTCCCGTAAATCCCTGATTCTGTCCCCGCCGCCGGTCTGCCCGATGCTTACGAGGCTCGGCGTTACCAGCATCTGATTCCCTGCGGTCGTTACGGTATGTACCGGCGCTCCGACAGTACCGCCCACGCTGTTGCTGGTGTTAGTCACCGTCACAGGTGCCAACAGAGGTCTGCACAGATTCTCCTTGCCGGTGCCGACCACCGTAGGAACCGGCGCGTCAATGTCATGCACGCGGGGCGCTTGCCCCTTGCGCTCACCGTACCCCGTGGGTACGATGAACGGCTTTCCGCTGCGGATGGTGAACTTGTCCACACCGCGAATGACGCGGCGCATGGTGTTCTTCGCCAGCGGCCGCACCGCCTTCAAGCCATATTCCTGCATAATCTCCGCCTTGGATGCGAATACCGACGGGCATGGCAGGCTCCAGTCAATGATCTCCGCCGCGCTGCGCCACTTTGGCAGCCCGTCCGCGCCGCTCCTGCTGTGGGTGGGCTCCGGCCACACGATGGGCCGTCCGTCGCAGCGGGCGACCATGTAGAACCGCTTGCGGGAGGTAGGCGCACCATAATCAGCGGCGATCAGTTCCCGATACTCCACGGTGTATCCCAGATCCTCCAGCTGCCGGATAAACTTCCGGAATGTAGTGCCCGCCAGCTTCTTCACCGGCTTGCCCTTCCGCACCGGCCCCCACGTCTGAAACTCCTCCACATTCTCCAGAATGATGACGCGGGGCCGTACCGTTGCCGCCCACCGCAGGGTGATCCATGCAAGGCCGCGAATTTTCCTGTCTACCAATGCCGCACCCTTTGCCTTAGAAAAGTGCTTGCAGTCCGGCGAGAACCACGCGAGCCCCACGGGACGCCCCCGGCACACGGCCTTTGGGTCTACGTCCCACACAGACGCTTGCAGATGCTCCGTGTAGGGGTGGTTTGTCTTGTGCATCAGGACCGCCGCCGGGTCGTGGTTAATGGCAATCGCCACCGCCCTGCCCGTTGCAATCTCAATGCCTGTCGACGCCCCTCCGCCACCGGCAAAATTGTCCACGATGATCTCGCCGGTCATCGTCTCTTGTGCAAAAATCATATCAATCTCCAAACACAACGCCGCACTCGTCCTTCAGCACGTCCTTGATGTGCTTCCGCTTGATGCGGCCCTCGTTGATCTCCTCCGCCAGTTTCTCCAAGCACTCGTACAGATACGCAATGCTCTGCGTGTCCCGGCTGTCCGATGTCTCCTCTTGGACATGCCAGCCGCACTTGTCCATCAGCACCATCGCCACCATGTCCATGTTCTCCCGTGTGCCTTGCAGCTTGCCACGCATAAAGATGCGGTCGTCCCTGCTCAAATGCTGTTTACCCATGCGTCACCACAACCTTTCCTGCGCCGTATGTTCCGCAAACCTCTGTTCTTGCAGTTGAAAATATGTCGGTTCGATCTCGCACCCCACAAATTCAAATCCGAGGTTGTAGGCCGCTATTCTGCTGCTTCCACTTCCCAAGTGTGTATCCAGTATGCGCCAGCCTTCTTTGGCGTACTTCATCAGTAGCCACTCGTACAGCGCCACAGGTTTCTGCGTAGGATGGATACGCTTTTCGTTCAGTGCCTTATTCCCCTGCTGCGTTATGCCGTCCGTGATGCTTTTTCCTTGAAACATCCCATTCCACATATAGCGGAATATGCGAACGCTGTCATGGCAGTTTGTTGCCGCGATCTCGCAGTCCGAAAAAGAACTGTTTCCGTTACATTTATCCCAAACGATTCGACCCGGAGAAAAAACAACATCAAAGTAATTGCATCCCCATACGATATATTTTTTCGCTACGCGCACCAACTCGGAAAAATAGTCGATGCCTGGCACATCCCACTTCGGTGATATGGGATAGTCCCGGTGTACGCCGATGGGGCTGACCTTGCAGCCGTAATACCCTCTGCGTTCCGGGCCGGTGAAATACGGCGGGTCTACAATGGCAAGATCAAATGCCTTATCCGGAAGCGTCCGCATATACTCCATGCAATCTACGTTCAATGCAATTTGTTGTTTCACGCTTCACACCTCCCGTATAGCAAACCCGTACCTGCTGCGGAACAGCTTTGCTTTCATGGCATACTCGCGGGTACGCATCCCCTTCACGTCCTCCACCACCGGCAGCCAGTACCGCTGTCCGTAGCTGTCAGGAGCCGTTCTGCGCTCGTACACGAAGTCCGCGATGTAGTCGATACTTTTCACCCGGTCGCCCTCAAACGTCGTGTATGCCTCTTGCAAGCAGTACCGCACCTGTAATTTCAGCCCCCGTATCTCCCCGGCCTTTTGCAGCAGCATCAAAGCGTCGTATCGTTCCGCCTCCTTCTTGCTGTCAAAGGTCAGCTTGCCGCGCTTCGTCTTCTGCGCCTTGTACTTCCCCGGCTTCTGCATCTTCTCCATGACCTGCTTCTGCGCCGCAGGGGACAGCCGCGCCAGGTCGTTACTCATCAGGCCCATTCAGTTTCCCTCTTTTCTCCAGCCCTCGTTTGTTCATCGTGTACTGCACCTCGTGGACGATGCGCTTCTCGCCGCACCGTTCGCATTTGCTGCCCAACGTCCGCCGCCACACAGGGGAGAAGATGTACTCGTCCTCCATGTCCCGGATGCACTGTCCGCACAGCTTCGCCGTGGCGATCTCCCAGATGCCAGCGTTCATGTCTTCGCCCCCTTGATGTACTTGCCCATCCAGGCATCACGTGCACCGTCGGTTTTGCCGACAGGTGCAGCAGGGGCATGTCCCCACCGTTCCCACTTCTCAGCATTTCGGCAAGCCGCTTTCCAGTCTTTCATGGGGGTCTTGCCAACCATCCAGCCCTTCGTTTCGTAGAAGTCGATAAAGCCTTGCGGGTCTACCGCCGAATGGCGTTCAGCCACGTAGAGCTGAACCTCTGCCAGTGTGGGTGGGGTAAAGCGCTTCGCGCGCGTACTCCCACCGTCAGGTGGGAATAAGTCTTTGTCTTTGTCTTTGTCTTCTTTCTTTGTCTTAGTAGGCTTGGGGTCATTTGCGTTTGCTTCGGTTTGCTTGATTTTGCTTAAACTTGCTTTCGTTTGCTTGCCACCTTTTGTCCCGTTCCTTGCCCGTTCAGCGGAAAGCTCCTCGTCCCTATCAAGCATCGTCCGGAACACCGGAAACAGTATGCTTTCCGCACCATCCAACTCCGGGGGAATACCCGACCTCGCGTACTCCAAAATAGCGATAAACAAGCGCCCACGCTCCGCATCGGACAGCGCCGCTGTCTGCTCTATCCAATCATAGTATGCTTTCACATAGCACTTGCCCATTCACATCACATCCTTTAGAAGGGCAGATCGCTATCATCTTCGTCCATCTCCACGAACTGGCTCTTCCCGTCCGTCCGGGGCGGCATACCCTGCGCGTCCTCGTTCTTACCGCAGAAGTGTACCCTGTCCACGGTCATCTCCGTCACACTGCGCCGGTTTCCGTCCCTGTCGTCGTATTCGCGGGTGGACAGTCTGCCCTCCACAGCCAGCTCCTTACCCTTGCGGAAGTACTTGCAGATCATCTCCGCCGTGCCCTCCCATGCAACGCAGTTCAGGAACAGCTTAGTCTCCCGTTCTTTTACGGTCTCGCTCCACGCCACGCGGAAGCTGCACACCGCCGTACCGTTCTGGGTTCTCCGCATCTCCGGGTCAGCACAAAGCCGTCCCTGCAAAATCATTCTGTTTACCATTTCATATCTCCTTATAAATAACTCTTTCCAAATTCTCGCCGGAAGTCCTCTTCCGTCCAGCCCTGCTCCTGCATGGCCTTTAGCTGGCCGTACCGCTGAAGCTGCTTCATAGTCGTTGCGTTGTTGTGTACGGCACGCCTGCCAAAGATGTGGCACCGGTTATGGCACAGGTACACCACCAGGCCGTACTTCTCGCTTTTCTTTCGGTTTGCCGTGCCGGGAAATATGTGGTGGCGATCCAGCGGGTCTGTCGCGCCGTTTGCTCCACACAGAAAACATTGCTTATCCTCCATACCCTACCACCGTACCATCCCACACATATTCCGGGCAAAACCGAATAGCAAATGAGTGCAAGATATAGTTGTGATTACGTGTATGATGCTTTTTTACAGTCGGTACAGCATCCCATCCCTCAACGGGCTTCTGCTCCCCGTTTGACCAACTACAACCGCCATAACAATTCTTGCAAGTCCAACATGGCTGCATGTGCAGTTTGCTCATGTGTTCACCTCTCCCCACCGGCTCACCAGCGCGTCCAGCTCTGCCGGCGTCATCGTCTCAATACCTACCGCCTTACAGTCCTCCACAATGGCGTCTATCAGGCGCGACATATGCTCCGTGTCGTAGGTGGAACTGCCGTACCATACCGTCACGTTCACGCAGCCCTTGAGCTTGCTTACGCCCTTGTCGGCCATCCAGCCCAGCCCGTTACGCTCCCAGCCCTTGCAGAACGCATCCGCAGCCTTTTCCTGCAAGCACAGCACCTCGCTCACGCCTCCGATGTTCCGTATCTCCTGCCTGTACACCTCCTGCTTGGAGATGCCATAGTGTGCCGCCAGCCTGTCCAGCAGTACCCAGCAATAGGCGTTGGCATCCAGGCTCCGACCTTTGCCCTTGATGGTCACGTTGTACTCCTTGCCGGGCTTCAGCGCGTCGCACACGTCCATCGCGGTCTGCGGCGACTTCACACGCAGCGCCAGCCACGCGCCATCACTGTCCTGCTGCCACCGTGCGCCATCGACTGTTACCTGCTGCATATTACTTCTCCTTCTTCATAGCGGCTTTGATGCACTTGGCACACAGCGTTCTGCCCAGCCTCCCGGTGCTGTACTTGGCAATATCCGCGCTGTCCCAAATGGTGCCGTCTCGCTTCGTCGTGGCAGTGATAGGCAACCCGCAGTCCTGGCAGTAAATGACCTCCATTGCGCCCTTTTTGACGGGCTTCTGCTCCTGCCGCTTCACCTCGTCCGTGTCCGCATCCTTTGTATCGTCGATGCAGAACAGCCCGTTCAGTGCGTACTTTCTGGCGTAGCTGGATGCCATGCCGGTGATCTGGCTGTCATCCATGCCTTTCTTGTCCTGCGGCTCTCTGGCGTAGGCGTTTGCAGAAACGCTGTCACCGCTCTCTGTGTCTATGAGCGTTGCAGTTGCTACAACGTAAAATCTGCCGGATACTTCCTGCACCGCATCATTCAGCAGCAGCGTGGCGTTGTTCTTGATGCACAAAGGCTTTACCGCCTCCAGAATATCCTCGCAGCTCCGATAGTTGTACTTCGCAAAGCTGTTGTACTGCCCCTTCGGTGCTTTCAGCTCCTGCTGGATCATCATCAGCTTGCCGTAAACATGTGCGCCCATCACTTCACCCCCATGTTCATCCGTTCGGCGATCTCCGCGCCCTCTACTGCCACACCGGATTTCAGCAGCGGTGCAATATCGCTCTTGGACACCGTGGGCGCGGCATACGTCACCTTGCCGTCATAGCCGTTGTCCATGCACCACCGCACCAGCTCCTCCATGTTGGTGATCTCCACCGCCGTGCTCTTGCGATAGGTAACGGAACACTTCGCCGTCTGGAAGGGATGCCCGTCCAGCGCCCGGTCAACGTAGTCCCGCAGCCGGTCACGCTTGCGCTCCATCGTGCGGCGGCGCTCCGCCAGCTCCTTTTCCTCGTCCCGGATGGCCTTTGCCTCCGCGTCCAGGCTCTTGGACCAGCACACCATGTTCTCGATCTTGTGCTCCCTGTCCATCTGCAACTGCTCAAAAGCATCGTAGTCCAGCAGCTCCCCGGTCTCCGGGTCGATCAGCGCCTCCATCGCCTGGTCAATGTGGTATAAACTCAAGCTCATTTCTTTTCCTCCCATGCGTCTACCGTTCGGATGCATACATCGCACCCAACGGTCTCGCCGTAAATATTCTTGTACAGAGTATCTGTTTCTTCGCCGCACACCGGGCATCGCGGCACCTTGTAGGGCTTCGGCTCCGCCCGCGGCTCCTTGTAGTCAAACACGCTCATACCGGCCTCCCAGCCGCTTTCAGCACTTCCCGCATAGGCTTCCGCGCCTTGAGGATAGACATGGCCCGCGCCGTCTCCCGCCTGTATTGCCGCCACAGGTCGCTCAACTCGTCGCTCTGGTAGTACCCGTCCCCGTCGTTGCAGATCATCACGCCCTGCTTCTTGGCTTCCGCCACGGCCTTTCGCATTTTCCGGTCCGTGGTGTGCATCGCCGCCGCCAGGTCTTCCCGGCTGATGGCGTTCCTGCGCCCCTTGGGGATCAGACAGGCGATGCGCTCTGTCTCCGCCGTCCGCATGGGCAATTCGGCTTTCTCGTCCTCGCCGAACAGATACGCCCTGCTTGTCCGCAGCGCCGCCTCCAGCGCTGTCATGACCTCCTCCGTGGGCAGACACACGCCGTTTTCAAACCGGCTCACCATGCTCACGTCCATCCGGGGGTCTGCCAGCTTCAGAATGCCGCTGACCGCCTCCTGCGTCAGCCCCAGCTCCAGCCGCCGTTCCTTCAGTCGGTTCATCGCTACACCTCCGTCCACTTGCCGTTCTTAACGGTGTACCAAACGCCGGGTTTCAGCGTTTCACCATCCACGATGCCAGCAAGGATGGCGGCGATTTCTCCATTATACCTACGCTCTACGCAGACAATAGCGTTGCCGATATCGCCCATAACGCAGCCAAAAAAGCCGGTTGTCATAGCCACACAGTATTTGCCGGTGGCGGATGCTGCGCCCATCCAGCCGGTGGCGGATGCTGCGCCCCTATCGCCGGTGGCGGATGCTGCGCCCCTCTCGCCGGTGGCGGATGCTGCGCCCCTATCGCCGGTGGCGGATGCTGCGCCACTCCAGCCGGTGGCGGATGCTGCGCCACTCCAGCCGGTGGCGGATGCTGCGCCACTATCGCCGGTGGCGGATGCTGCGCCACTATCGCCGGTGGCGGATGCTGCGCCACTCTCGCCGGTGGCGGATGCTGCGCCCCTATCGCCGGTGGCGGATGCTGCGCCCCTATCGCCGGTGGCGGAGTTTTTCTTTTCGGCGTTCGCCTTTTTGATGGCGTTGTCAAAGTCGCACTGCGCTTTTACGTACTCCACTTGCGCCTTGACCAACCCCGGAATACCGATCTCCGCGCTCAATGTCAGCTTCTTACCAACGCGCTTCGTGTCCTCGATGCGCTTCTCGTCGCTGACATCCTCCAACTCCGCTTCGAAGTACCGTGAACCATCACCGGGCGCGTAATAGCCCAGAACATCCAAAGGCATCTCACAGGCATGCAGCCCTTTTTTGCACAATTCAATATCACCATCGACCTCCGCCGCCTTGCCAAGCTCATACTGGAATTCACGGCATTTCATGTCCTTGTCTGTTGCCTTATAGACCTTCATCTTCCATCCCTCTTTCTTATCGTCTTTTTGGCGTTCTCTCGTCTTGCGCTGTTCATGCTGTAAAAATCAGCCTCGCTGTACGCTGCGTATCGCTTTGCCTTGTCGGCCTGAACGTCCTGTAAATACACAGCATAGTCCTCGCACTGGCCGTGACACTTCGCGTGTCTGCGCTGGCAGCCCTTGCATGGCGGAGCCGTCCGGTTCACCAGTCCGATCATTCCCACTTCACCAGCGCTTTCGCAACACCGGCCTGCGCCGCGTCCTCGTGGCTCATCAGCACGTCTACCGTGTAGCCGTACACACCGGTATCGGCTGCTATGTAAGTCTTACCGCCCAGCGTCACGGTGCTGCCCAGCGGGATAACGTCCGGGTCTACCGCCACCGCCTCGCCGATGTTCACCCACAGGCCGGAGGCCGTCAGTACCTTGCCGTCCCGCTGGTTCATGTGGCTGTACGGTGTGCAGCAGGCGCAATACCCGGTGATGTTGCAGATCAGCAGCGTTTCAGCGGGATTGTCCGCCACGTCCAAAACCTCCGCCGTGACCGGGGACAACACCGGCGGCGCTGCCTCCGGCGCGGGGCGGGTCATCGTCCAGCTGATCGCCGCCGCCAGCGCAACCCACAGGATGATCGCCACCACCCACAGCCGCCTGCGCCAGCGGAGCAGCTGACAGCGGCGGGAGTATTCCCGCGCCCTTCTGTTGCGCTCTCTCATTTGCCCAGCGCCTCCACGCCCTTGACGATGGCCCAACTTATCCACGCCGCGCCGATGAACACCAGTATCCATGTAAACCAACTCATTCCGTTTCCTCCATGTACCCCATGAACCGCAGAAACGGTATCCGGGGGATTTTCGTTCTCCTTCCTACGCGCATCACAGGAAACCCCAACTGCTCCGGGTTGTCCCGCGCCGCCAGCCGTATAGCGTGGGGGTCACATTCCAGCACCCCGGCCACGTCGCCAGGCGTCAGGTACGGCCTGTCCGCCGCCTGTATCTCTTTGATAGTCATTGTGTCTTGCCTTTCCTCTGCGGTTGTGGTATACTATCCGCAGAACATTTTGGTAGATGTTTCGGAGATGCCTCGTTCGGTGTGCCAGCACCGGGCGGGGCTTTTTCTTACCCATTTTCGGCGCGTCTGGCGATAATGCTGTCAATCGCCATTTCGATACGCTTCTTTGCGTCCGGCGGCTTTCGATGCCCATTCAGCAGCATACTCACATAAGGCCGGGAAACACCAAGCTCTGCCGCTACCTCGTCGTATGTGATTTCGTGAACATGCATCTTGCCGACCAGCTTGCCTGTCCAACTCTCCAGCAAATTTAGCCCTCCTTTGTTTTTTTGGTGCGCCGCAGGCGAGAATAGTTGCGGTATTCCCGCCTGCGGCTAAATTTGTGGTTGCAAAAGTTAACAAAGTATGCTACTATGTGCTTGCAGGTGACGTCACGACGTCCCTGCCGGGGCTCCGATGTCCGTTGCGGGAGCATCGGGGCCTCGTTAACTACCGTACCTTCAAGCAATAAAGTAGCGTTGACACGGATACAATGTATCGGGGTCTGGTTTTTTGTAACGTTTTTCAATCCACAAGCCCATTATAAACCTAACAAAGTTAACAGTCAAGCCAAATTGTAAAGTTTGTTAAGTTTTGTCGTGTTGCACAAAATGGAGGGCTTATTTTTGTTCTATTCTAACTATGTGAAACTATGCAGCAAACTTAACAAGTCTCCGTCTGCCGTTGGGGAGGAATTGGGTTTTACCAGGGCGTCTGTAACCGGATGGGGAAACGGTGCAACTCCACGAAAATCGTCTCTTATAAAAATTGCCGATTATTTTGGCATTACCGTCACAGACCTGATGGCCGAAGTAGGCGAACAAGAAAACGCCCCCGCCGCAAAGGGCGAGGGTTTGGATGAAAAAATAACTCGGTTGTATGCACAACTCCCTAAATTATCAGATCGCCAGCGCGAAATGATATTGGGAATTGTAGATGAAATGCTGAAAAATGGGGAAACTTAATAGGCGGCCTCGGCATGAGGCATACGGTGTAAGCGAAGATTGCTACAATAAGTACTTGAAAAAATACGATAAGTGCGCACCGGAGAACATTAAAAAGGAAAAAGAAAAGAAAGCAAAGTCCAATCAAGACTGGTGGTCTAAAAATTGGATACCTTTGCTCTCTCTGCTCGTCGCTATAGCTGCATTAGTAGTATCGTTACTGCGTTAAATAGCGTTGACGCGGCCAAAATAAGAAGCAATTTTTCTATGCGCTCAAGCCGTCTTTCGTTTTTGATACTTTGGAACACAAGCGCCATTTGTATCTCCTTGTGATCTGCGTCGCTCATGTCGCGCACATTTGCGTTATTTGCCAAGTAATCAGCGCTCGTTTTTTGACAGTTCATATTCCACCACCTTAATCAACTCGTCCAACTGGTTATCGGTAAGAAGCAGTATTTTTTTCTTGAGAAGCCCCAACACGTCTTGTGTTGCAACTGCCGCCAGCTTCATTTTATCATGCCCCGCCGTTTTGGTACAATACATTTCTTTCCCCTCTCTTAAGTTGACATCTTTTTTCTAAGGTGTGCAATATTTTTGCCCTTTATTATTGTTTTGCTCAAGGTAAAAGTTGCACGTCAGCGTGCAACCTTTTGTAAATTTTTTCGGGGGGAAGTGTTTTTATGTGGGTCTTTATTAAATAGCCCCGCCGTTCCCGCAACGGACGGCGGGGCTATTCTCGCCGGTGGCCTACTGGCTTTCCGGCTGCACGTTTACCATAGCAAAAATGACGTTATCCGGGCAAGACCGAAAACCATCTTTTGATTGTTTTGTCTATATCTATTTTGGGGAACTTTACCACAATACGGGCAAATTCACTTTTTGAGGGGAAAAGAGGAATAAAATGCGAGGGTCTTTACAGGAACTTTGCGCCCAGGCACGAGATGCTCAGAACATATCAATGCAACAGTTGATTGACGAAACAGGCATACCGGAAGGTACTGTGAAAAATTTCTTTGCATCATGCAGCAAAAATCCAAGCGTATATAACGCCGGACTTATTTGTTCTGTTCTCGGCATATCTTTGGATGAATACTTTGGAATAGAGCCGGTTCTTACTACCGAAGATAAATTGGCGCAAGCAAACGAGCAATTAAAGCATCAGAAGCAGCTCCATGACGCGGACGTCCGCATAGCTCACCTTGAGGGCGGCATGGAGCAGATGTCAAAAACGATCGACCGGCAGAACCAAAAAGAAAAACGGATAAAGTCCGCCCTTTACGGCTTGATGCTTTTATCCGCCATTCTTATGGCGATAGTTGCGGGGTATATTGCATTTGACTACCGCATACCACACGAGGGCCTTATTCAGGGTGGAGAGGCAAGCATATTCGCCTGGATTGTCATATTGCTCCTGGCTATAGGTATTGGCGTGATTGCCGCCGCGTTTATTATGGCGCTGCAGTATTCAAACCAACACGCGCCGCTGGAAGAAATACGCAAACATTGAGGTATCTCTATGTCCACTTGCATTAAATGCGGCACAGAGCTTGTTTCCGGCTCGACGTATTGCCACGTCTGCGGAAAAAAGCAAATTGCCACGGCAACCACCAAAAAGAAAACTCGCGGGAACGGCAGCGGAACAGCCTTTCGTCGCGGCAAAACGTGGACGGGTATGGCTGCTGGTTACGCATACCAAGAACCTGCCGAAAACGGAAAACTGCGTCTTGTACGCAAACGGCCAACCAAAGGCGGCTTTCGCACAAAAACAGAAGCGCTGGAGTGGGCAGCATCGCAGGCCTACCAGGCCACCAAAGAAGCTCCAACGTTGCTATCTCTTTGGAAAGGGTGGAGCGAAAACGATATGCTCAAACTGTCCAAAGATAAAATTGCGGCTTACAAAAAAGCCCGCGAACGAATTGAACCTATTATTGCACGGCAAATTGATACGCTTACGCTTGACGATCTGCAAAATACAGTAAACTCTGAGGCCACGTCACATTACACGGCGCGTGACATGAAATCGCTGTTGTCCCATTTGTACCAAAGGGCTATGGCCAGCGGGGGTAGTAACGGAACAGTGACAGTTAATCTTTCCCGCTTCATTATTTTGCCGGAGTTGGAAGAAAAAGAACCTACCCCATTTGCCGAGGCAGAAGTCAATACAATGTGGAGAGCATGGGACAGTGGAAATTTTTTTATAGGATACGTTTTGCTTATGATCTACACGTCTATGATGCCCGCTGAATTGTTTGCTTGCAAAATTAACATGATAGACTATAACAAGCACGAGATTTACGGATGCGGACGTAAAACTAAAAAGCGGAAAGACGTCCCTATTGTTTTCCCAGAGTTTATGTCTTCTGTGCTTCTAACACTCTCCAATTATTCCGAAAGCGCAGTTGGTTCTTTGTATTGTGGAAACAAAGACAATTTTTACAGCACGTATCACAAAACTATGGCAGTGCTAAAAATTAGAGATTTGCCCCCGTATTCTTGCCGCCACACCACAGCTACCGAAGCTGTAAAAAAAGGCGTGGAATTACCGGTCGTGCAGCAGATTATGCGTCACGCAAAAATTTCTTCCACGCAGCGTTATATCCACGTGTCAACAGAGGCTGCGCACCAGGGTATAAACAAACTCGAAAAAGCACAGCAAAATTGTTAGCCATAATGTTAGCCATAGAAACAACTTTATGCAAAGTTAGGCACAGTTAGCACAACAAACTCGGCAATAAAGAAAACCCCGAAAACCTTGTGTTTACAAGGTTTTCGGGGTTTTGGCGCGGAAGAAGGGATTTGAACCCTTGCGCGTGGTTTAGACGCCTACTCCCTTAGCAGGGGAATAATAAACCGCATAACCACGTAGTTTTTCCGCAATTTGTTAGCCATTTGTTAGCCACGCATCTTTCGCATCACGTTATCATACATTCGCGCATTGGTTACTTTCAGCGCATCCATCAACTCGTCCACTATGGCCCACGCCTGTTCCGGCGCGCGGGATGATACCGCTTGCATAAAGTCACTGTCACCGTCTACCACATCAGGAGCCGGCGCGCTGGAATACATAGCCACCGGTGCAGGGTTTCTCTGCCCTTTGTGCTGGTTTTGTATAATGTACAGCGCGGCCAACTTCTCGTAGTTCGGCCAACTTGACTGTTCCGTTTCCAGCCTGGCTATCCAGGCTTTAAGTTCCTTTTCGTCGATCAAGGGGAACTACCCCCTCTCAGCCCTCCACGGCATCCATGCACCGCTGAATGGCGTTGCGGATGGTATCATCATCGGCATTGTCCAGCATCTCTTGCAGCTGGCGCTTCATGTCATCTTTTGCGCCGTCGCGGCTATAATGGCCGCGCACATAATGGGTGCCACGCCGTGCGTAGGAGCTGCCGCCGCCGTAGCTGTCGCGGGAATACCTGCGCTGGGAATAGTCGCCGTCGCGGGAGTAACGCCGCTGGGAATAATCGCCGTCACGGCTGTACCCTTCATCTTCCATCAGACCAATTTTGTCGATGTTCTTGATGGTGCTTACCAGCTTATGCGCGATGTCCAAATCACCTGCGCCAAGTTCGCCTTTGTGGGCAATCTCGTCAAGCTCCTTGCAAAGCATATCGCGCAAATCGTACATTGCTTTCATACTCATAGTTTACTCCTTTCAGCTTACGCGGTCAACGGTCAAGTTGGAGTTAGCGAAATTGATTGCCTGTGTGCTGGTGTTCTCCATAGCCACAGTCAGGCAACAGCCCTTCGGCACCTCCACAATGGCGCTGACATAAATGTTGAAATAGTTTTCCACGGCGGCGGGTGTAACGGTCGCCACGGCACTGGTCAGCGGTTCACCGTTGATAGCCAGCGCGGCGGTAATAGCTCCCACCGTGCCGCCGGTAGGGATAGCGATGTTGCCGCCAAAAGCCACGCGAAAACGTGCCTTGCACTGGTTTGTCAACCCGCGCAAAGTTACGATGCCTGCTCCGGCTCGATGCACGATACACGGCTTGTTGTTGACCGCAGTTTCCGTCAGGGGAACGTTCTGCCCAGCAGCAACGGTCTGAGTTGCCGCAGAAGTAAATTCTGCCATTAAAATCATTCCTTTCTCAGTTAAAATAAGCGGCGGAGCTATTGCCCCGCCGCGTTGGTATCAGTATCAGCACGGGGCTGACCATTTTCCCCATGTGGGGAAAAAGCTATGCTATGCAGTTGTCAGCATCCGCAGCCATTGCAGTTGTACTGATTGCCGCATCCGGTGTACTGGTATGGAGCAGGGACGCTGAACGAAGGAACGGGGCGCGGATTGTAATACGCGAACTGTGCGCTAACATAGTTGCGCATATCAAGCGTCTGAGCAGACTGAGAGGCCGCGAGGTCAGCAGCAAAAAGACGCTGGTTCTGTTCAGCAATTTTCGCGTCCTTCGCAGCGATCTCCTGCGCAGTGAGACGCTGATCGATGCTACGGAAGCCGCAGTTCATTGCATCAATGATGTCCCGCGTCGTGTTCTGCACGGTGTTGCGGGTATCGCAAGCCTGCGTCGCCATGTCGTACCGCACCTGGGCGATAGCCGCCCGGTTCTCGCAGCAGCACTCCTGGTTCTGCATCTGCATGGCGGTGAGCTGCTGCATGAGCGCCGCCTGCTGGTTGCTGCGGGAAAGCTCGGCCTGTGCAAAGCCGTTTGCCATCGCCATGTTGGTGCCGTTGACAAGCTGCGCCTGCTGGTAAAATCCGTCGCAAAGTCCCTGATTTACACTGTCGATCTTGCGCTCGACATTGGCAAAATCAGAGGTCAGAACATAACCGTCCATCACGCCGTTGCCGCCGCCACCGAAGCCAAAGCCGTTCCCCCAGCCGCCGAACGCGGCGAAAATGAGGAACAGCACGATCCACCATGCGCCATCGCCGCCCCAGCCGAAGCCGTTACCGTTGCCGGTGTTGGCAGGAGCAACAGGCATAGTCAGCATGGTGCCGTCAGAGGAAAGAGACATAGTATCACTCCTTTTGAAAAAATATTTATATCAAACCGTGGCCACGATTTTGATTACTTGAAAAGCCCCTGAAATTGGTTCGCCATTGACTGTATCTTGTTCAACTGATCTTGTGAGATTTTGCCGCTTTGCAGCATCTTTTCTACTTCCGCTCTTGGGTCGCCTTTGAAACTTGCCTTAAACTGCTTAAACTGCTGCAAAAGCTGAGGAAAGCCGCTCATCGACCCTGGCATCTGCCCACCGCCAAGCGCATTGAAAAACGGATTGTTACTCATCGTCCTCGTCCTCCTCTACCTTGCGCTTCTTCTTGCCCTTTATTTCGCCCACAAGCGCCGCCAACGCGTCGAACTCCTTACGGGTCACATATTCCGGTGCGGGAGCTTTCTGCGCGTCAGGAGCGCTTGCAAGGCGTTCCACAAGGTCATACGTCTTGAGGGTCGGCTTGCCGCTTGCGTCGGCCTGTTTTAGGTACACCACAGGAGCCGTGCTGTCCCACAGCGCAATAGCAGAGTTGGGCGCAATCAGCCAATTCTCTGCCTCCTGCCTACCGGATACCCACTGTACGCCGCCCTGCGCCACCGGGTTCTGCATGGGTGGAATTTGCGGTATCTGCGGCGGCATGGTCTGCATCTGCTGCTGCCGAAGCTGGGCAAGGTTGTCCTGCATTGGCTGCGGGTAATAAGGGTTGAAATACGGGTTAAATGCCATAGTTACGCCTCACTTTCTTTTTGCCAGTAATACAAAACAATTTCGTTTTCGCTGTTCCAGCTGTCGTAGATCACACCATCCTGCACACACACGACGTGCCCGGATAGCGCAAGGATAAACGTGCCTTCCGGGTGTTCATCGGCGAACCTACCGACTGTGTAGCAATCCGGGCAAGTATCCGGCACCATGTACCGCCTGTAGCCTATCCGCCGCAGATACGCACCCCACACGGCGTTGGCGGAGGGCATATCACCTTCCAGATACCCCTCCACTGCCATAGCAAGGTACGTTTCGCCCCACTCTTTTCCGGTGGCTTTTGAAATAGCCCGCACAGTGCAATCTCCCACATTTTTCCCGTGCGGGTTTTCGTTGAAGTAGCTATACATGAGCCGCCACCAGCTCTATCACCCGCACATAGGCTTTTAGCCCCGGAAGGTCATCCTGATACGCCCAAATGATGTCCTCCGCCATCTGCTGTGTAAATCCCAAAGAAACCAGCTTTTCAACCATGTAAGTACCTCCGTTTCTTGCATTAAGCGTAACAAAAAACTGCCCATTAAAAGGGGCAGTTAAAGGGCGAATAAAGGTCGAAACTTGACGAAATATTTACTTTGAAAAACACTATGTTGTGATGTATAATAAAAAACAGCTACACCGGAATGCTCCCGGAGAGCTACCTCCTATTTGATGCGGCCGGTTTCCCCCTACCGGTCGTAAACAGAGAAACCGCACCGTTTAGGTGCGGTTTCTTTCTTCGTCTGCAAACTTTTGGTACGCTCTCCGGCGGCATCGCTTTACTGTTTCAGGTGAAACATTCAGCATAAGCGCTGTCTCACAATAGCTTTTCCGTTTCACATCACACTCAATTACGCACACCGCTTCATCTGGTGGAAGCTGTACGCTCATGATGTATGCAATCGCTCTTTTGGGGGACATCGTTTGCAATTTACGCCGTATCTGTTTGTGGTAATTGTCCATAACACGGTAATAAGCCGTGAGCTTGCGGGACTTAACGCCGGGGAAAGAGGCGGCTTGTCGTAGCTCTTTCCCGCCCAGCAGATTGATTTTACATTTTTATGAGCCTTACTCTCTCAGCAGCCGCCGCCACGTTTTCTCGCCCACGATGCCGTCTGCCGTCAGCCCGTTGGCGGCCTGGAACTGCGCCACCGCCGTCCATGTCGCTGCGCCAAAGTCACCGTCCGCACCGTATATGCCCAGGTAGTACCCTCTTCCCAGCAGCAGCTCCTGGAGCACGCGCACCTTGTCGCCCTTATCGCGCCGACTGAGCTGCGGAAACACCGCCGTAAAGCCGCCTGCGGCGCTCTCTGCGGGCTTGTCCGCTGCCGCACCCTCGGATACCGCCTTGAACGGGAAGCGCGTACCGGGGCACCCTGTGGCATTCACGTCGCTATGCCTCTGCACCTTGCTGATGCCGTACTTGTCCTTCAGGTACTGCACCAGCTCCTGCCCGGCCTTGCGCTGGGCGCCGCCCATCGTCTCGGTCATGAAGTTGCCTTCGAAGCAGATGCCGATGCTGTCGTAGTTGTTGTTCCCCGCGTGGGCGCCCACCACAGTCTCCGGCCGGCCGCGATACACGCTGCCGTCCTTGCGCACGAAGAAGTGATACCCGATGCCCGCCCAGCCGTTGGCCAGATGCCAGCTGTGGATCTGCTGCGCCGTACACTTGCTGGCGGCAGCGTGGTGTAGGATAATGCGCGTGGTGGAACGGCGCTTTGTCAGTGCGCCGTTCCACTTGTATGTAACCTCGTTAATCTTCATCGTCCGCCATGCCATCGGTCTCCGTCTTTACGCGGGACAACTGCTTAAACACCTGATTGACGCCCGTTGCGGTCAGGCCGGACATAATGCCCACGGCGACCGCCGTAAAATAGTCCTCTGCGGGGAAATCCGGCATGTGGAATGCCAGCGCCAGCGCACCGATGATGCCGCCGCACACGCCGCAAATGATGGGGATCCACTTGCTGTCCAGCGCCGAAGCCTTCACGATCATGCCGATCAGATAGCAGATGACGATGATAGCGGCAACAGTCGCCACTCCGATAGTGTTGATGTCCATAGTTTTTTCCTTTCCGGCTTTACGCCTCTCGTTTGATGGGCAGCTTCCTCACTTCCTCCATGACCCTTTTTGCACTGCCGTTGCCGCCCATCTTTTCATACGGCTGATACAGATAGTCATTGAGGTTTTCATACTCGTCTTGCGTGATGTACCCTCGTGTCACATACACCATACCCAGATGGATGATGCGGTCATGCGCCAGGCCCACCAGCATCTTCCGCTCCGCGTTGTTCTTGTCCGCCCGCTTCGATACCAGTGCCCACAAACCGCTGCTTGTCAGCACCGCTACCGCCAGCGGCACGGCGATCTGCTGTACCCACGATTCCATTCGCTCTCCTTTCTCACCCATACCACGGCTCGCTGCCGCCCGTCTTGGGGGACAGCGCCGGCTGGGTGCGTTCTATCTCTCCTGTGCCGCCCGGCGTGTCTACTGTCCCTTCCCCGCTGCTGGCCGCGATCCTCTGGCGCTCATCCGGCAGCTGCACTGTATGCGGGCAGCAAGCGCCTGCATACAGCGTAAGCGCTACGATACCGGCGATCAGAGCTGTCAGCAGCAGGTGGTACAGCGCTACAGCCTTACGCACTGGCAGTTTCCGTTGCCGTCAGGGTGGTGGTCAGATCGCCCTTGTAGAGGATCAGCGTGTTCTTCAAGCCCAGCGTCACTTCGGAAGTCAACGCGAACACAGCGATGGGCCGACCGCCAGTCTGGGCGGAGAACAGGCCGATGTGCGTCGCCTTGCCGAACTGCTGGCCCTCGTCGGGGGCATCCCACGTCAGGTTCACAGCGCCGTTGGTGATAGAGCCGCTGGCTGCGGCGTCCATGTCGGCCTTCAGCCGCTTGTAGCCGGTGCTGGCCTCCGGCTCGGGGAACGCTGTGCATTCTCCCGCTGTGTTAATGGTCGGCGCTGCCGTGGAGAAGCCCAGATAGCAGCTGTTGCTGGTGGGGATCAGAGATGTGCCGCCGCTGCCGAAGCGACCGTACAGCGCGTTCAGGATGTTGTTGCGTACATTCGTGCTTACCATAGTTTTACCTCCATTTTTAGTTAGTTGTGTTTTCTGGGATTGCCAACGTAATGTTGAGTTGCAGTGATTTCTTACCAACATATTTATATGTTGGAGTTGTTAGTGGCAAAAATACAGACTTTTCATAGTCATCCATCTCTGCCAAATAAGCGGATACGAGCTTTGCAGGAATGCCATCCGAGAATACAGTAGCAAGCTGTCCCTGGACAATAGACTCCGACAAATTGTTCGCTGTTTGAGGAGTTCCGTCCCGTACGGCTGTCATGTTCCATCCTTCTGTTAGTGTTACGTTACCCATATCACTTGTCCACAAGCCATCCAAGAATTTCTGCAATACTGTATTTACAAGCGTCTGCCCACCATAGCTATACCACGCCACATTAAAGTTAGATGCACCGTCGGCGATGATAACAGCCACCAATTCACTTGTAATGCCATAAGCCGGAATGGTGTTGCAATATCCGACAGCCAGAGGGTTACTACCTGCTGCGTTTGCAAATGACTTGAAACCAGTTTCGTATGTTGCCATCGTACCAGATGGAGTTTTCACGTTATACCCGGTCACACGTGTCCCACCGTCTGCCACAACAGGACGCATGATAAAGGGAATAGATACTGTATCTCCGCCTGCTGGGGAAAACACAGCGTTGATGGCCGCCTCCGGGAAAACAAATGAATAGTCCGGTGGGTACATGAAATTATCATAGAGCCAATTCTGCTGAAGCTCATCAAGACTTCGTTCCAAAACAGCCAGTAAACCAGCCAGCGTCTTTGGGTCGCTATCTGCAATAATAGGAATTGTACAAACGTGTTCCAAAGACATAAACGATGCCTTTGTACCACCTTCAAAAACAGACGCGAACTCTGAGGCCAAATTCGTCATGAGGTCTGTTGCAAAACTATTAAGGGTATCAGAGTTCAAGTAATTCTTAATAGTGTTTTCCCACAGATGCCAGTAGTTGTAGTCAGATGAAGCCCAATCCCACTTCCCGCTGGCTTTCGTCCAAAGGTCTAACCTTATGCCGGATGCCGGCCACACCGTGCGTATGGCACAACCATCTCCGGCAGGGTCGCCATACTGATAAATGGCGGCTTTATAAGCATCTACATCGCCGCCACCGCCAGCAACATTGGTTGTGACAGTCACCTTCGTCATAGCATCGTACCCACTGTCCGGAATAACATCAATAGTGCCATTGGAGGTTATAGACACCGACTTTTCCTGCATGGTAGGCGGTAGCTGGAATATAACGTCACCACCACCGTCTGCCGCCGGAATTTTAATCTTTGGCACACCGGTGTAGTCAATTTCTACCCCAGTTCCGTCTTTCAGTTTTATATTCTTTCCAGCCATACGCCCTCCTTATGTAACGCTCAAGACACTGTCTGCATCTTGCTCGGCCGAGTATACCTGCGTAATGCGCAGCGTACCGTCTGCCTCCTGCACCGGGTATTCCCAGGGCAAATACGCCGTACCAACCGCCTTATGCTTCAGCATTAGCCCCGCCGACGCCAGAGCTTCCGCCAGCGTCAGTACCTCCGGCTGCGTCTGTGTCCCCACCGCCAGCTGGCTCTCACCATGACCATCGGCCATTATCAGCGTTTCCGGCTGTATAGCGCTTCCTATGGCTATCTCAGAAGCCACAACGCCGTCCGTACCATCACCGGCTTCACCATCTGCCAATGTGGTTATCCGCTCCATGCCGTCAAGCTGTCCGTCGGCAAAGATCACTGCGTCACCGGCAGAAGCGGTCTGCACCAGCTGAAGCGCCGACGATGCTTTGTCATCTACCAGCGTCGCTGCCACGGCAGGCGGTACGGGTGTGGTCAGCGTCAGCGTGTCACCGGTTTCAATGGGCAGAAGCACCAGCGCAACCGCAGGCGGGATCGTTGTCTCCATCGTCAACCCATCGCCCACATCGCCCACAGGCACTAAGCCCAGGGCCACAGCTGAAGGTACAGACGTGGTGAGCTTCAGCAGCTCCTCGATCTGCTGCTTGTTGACGATAATGTCCTTGCCCAGCGCCGTATACTGCAACAGCAGGTTCTCCAGTGTCGCGCCGTTGGGCGTTCCTGCTGCCGTAGACTCCGCCGCAGTCAGCAGTGTCAGCAGCTCACCTGCGCTTCCGTCTGCCATACCGTGGGCTTCCGCCGTTACGTTGGCCGTCATAGCCAGTGCTTCAGCTGCATCTCCCGGCACCAGCACCGCCACCACGCCGTCTGCCGTGTTCTCAAAGGCCAGCTGCGCGTGGTCTTCACCGGGGATCTTTTTTACGTTCTGCCACACCAGCACGCTGCCCAGATACACCTCGCTGTGGTAGCGCCCGCCCATATACACCGCGCCGATCTGCCCGTTGAGATAGATCATCGGTCATTCCTCCTCGCGGATCAGGTATAGCACATTGGGGTCGGGGTCCGCCGGCAGCGCGTCCACGCTCTGCACCTCCGTGATCTTGGCCAGCGCCGCCGGCAGCCGTGTGCCGTCCTCGTCCACCTGCACGTCCGGTGCGTTTACCAGCGGGAATGTACCGCCATTTTTGGGCTTAAGCCCGGAGATCAGTTCAACACTTCCGTTATATGCCATGTCTCTCTACCTCCTAACTCACCGTCACGGTGGTGCTGCCCAAACCTGCATTGTCGCTGCGCCACACCTGATAGCTCTCCGTGTAGCCGCTGGGGTTGGTGTAGTCCAGTGTGGCAACCTTGCTGAAGCCGCCGTCGAAGCCGCCAACATTAAAGTTCGGTGTACCGTATCGGGCAGGGCAGGCATACCAGATATATGCACCACTCGCCGCGTTGACGGTAAACGTCTTGCCTTTGCCACCTTGCAGCGACTTTGTCAGCGTCCGGATGAACGCGCTGTCGATGGCAGCAGGCGCTGCCGCCGCGCCGGTATACACACCGTTTAGCCACTGGATGCTGGCTGTTTTGGTTTCCTCTGCGCCTCGTGTGTCTTTTACATAGATAGAAACGGAAAGCGTTCCAGAGTTTTTTGTTTGACTCTTTATAGAGGCCCATGCGTCTGCAGCATCTCCGCTCAAAGCTGTGGTACTGCGCGCATTTACGTTTGCTGTGATCGTTGCATCTCCCGCACCTGTTACGATAATGGTCTGCTCTGTAGGAGTTTTGTTCAGCACCCACGCCGCATCAAACCCGGTCACAGATGTGCCAATTTCTTGCACAGACGCTTTATTCAAGGACAGCGATGTAATAGCCATACCTGTGTAAATGCTCAATGTTCCATCTGCGGCAATGTCAAAGTCGGCACTGGGTTTTACAATTCCAGCGGAAGTAGATGTGGCTATTGTTGCAGAATGTGTATTTGCTTCGTTGATAGCTTGAACCAAATTGCCTTTTTGCGTTGTCTCAAGGTCGGACAGTTTTCCAATCGCCGCATCCAGCAAATCAGCATTTGCGTTCAAGTCTGCGACTTCTACATAGTCAGTGTTGCTCGGTTTTCTGAGTTCAAGGTTTGCAGTTTTAATCATACTGCCACCTCTTTACTTCGCCGGGTCGTACCCAAGCACAAGCGTCATGCTATATACCTGCTCAGACGCAACGTAGCTCACGTTTACATCTCGGATAACGTTGTAAGTGCCCTGCACAGGAACAGTGAACGCGGTATCACCGTCTCCGTCCACGATTTCTACCGTTGCAAACGATGGCTCAGACGCAAGCGCGTTTGCCGCCGGGACGCTTGACACTTCTCCCAGACGGCCCGTCCACGCAGCACTCAACGTTTTCCGTAGCAGGCTTTCGCCAAAATGGCTGATGTCTACAGCTCTCTGCATTTCTGTGTTCTTGTCAAAAACAATCTTCATAGTTTGCGTCCTCCTTGCTATTTGTTGTTGTAATAGATTATTGCGCCGTTTAGCGCAGTTTTTAATGATCCCGCTCCGTTGTAATAGCTTGCCAATATGCTGTCTCCTGCGTTTCGCGTTTTTGGCGTTGCACCATGCCCCGCTTGCGTGGCAATGCAGTTTCTGACGGCATTAAACGCAGACGCTGTTATCTTTCCGCCAGGTGATACAGGCGAGTAAACAAAAGACCCTCCATTTGCTTCTGCCAACGTTGCCAACGTCGAACAAAGCCTGTTCCACCTTGCCGCCGTCAGGTTGGACAGCGGTAGCCCTGCAGCAATAACGTTGTTGTCATTACTACCGTCTGCGCCGTCCCAGTAAAAACGCTCTATGCCCCGTGTCCACTGGGCGGAAAAGCGGTTGATGGTGGGAGCGGTCGCATCTTTGGATGTAGCGACCACTGGTGCGTTGCCGGTGTAGACTACGCCCGTGGCATCTCTTTTCCAGCCGGTGAAGATGTAGCCCGGCCGACTTGGCGTAGGCAGAAGCGTCACGTTGAACATGGCGGACGTAGAATTAACTACCGAGATGGAGTCGTACTGCGACGGATAATAGTTCCATGTCCTGCCATCAGAAAACATACCACCGTTTGCGTCTGCACGAACGTTGTAAAACGTATAAGTAGTCGGCGAGGGAGATGACTCTGCAGAGATATATACCGTGCGGTTCGAGCCGGTATAAGCTACTTTCCAGCTGTAGTCGATAGTGACCACACCGTTTGACGCTGTGCCGATTTGGTTTCTGTCTGAGCCATCGCTATTGCTGTCCCAGTAAAACGTTCCAGACCACCCGGACTGCACAACGGCAAAGTTAAATCCCAAATCGTAGGAGTAATTGAAACTGCTGGTGCTGCCGTTTCTGCGATACACGGTGACGCCATTGCCAAAGGTAAGCTCCCGCACATAGTCGGTCTGAAAAACGACAGTTAGTGTTGCCGACATAACGCCTCCTTACCCGAAAACAGCTCCGCCGCCTCCTGATACAATGGTGTCCCAAGTGTACTGCGTACCGCCGTACTTTATCCCCATAGTATTAAGTGTTGCCACCACAGCACCAACTTTGCTACCGATATAAACTATGGGCGCGGTCACGCTGGTCGTGCTAAACTCCGTAGCTTGCAAATCTCCTACAAACAACTCAGAAAGCTGGTGTGTCGCGTCGCTCAACCTTGCAGCGGGCATATACCCGGTGAGCTTACTGCAGGACAAATTTTCAATGTCTGCATTGGTAACGGTCAGGTTGTAAATGTTCGCACCGTCCACCTGCAGGTTTGTTGCGTCGATTTGACTCGCGGACAACGTCCCCGATACGTTAACAGCGTTTACAGTTAGGTTTAGCGTATCAGTGCTCAACTCCGTTTGCCCCGCTCTAAGCGTAAATGTAGAGCTACCGTTGCGGCTGCTGACGGAAAGCGAGATGCTGTCAATAGATTGGTCAATCATCGACTGTGCCGTGCTGCCGTTTATTTTCCCGCTTACCTGCGACTGCAAGCCGGACAAAGAAAGTTCCAAAGAAGAAATGTCTCCCTCTGTATTACTTACGCGCACACCAAGACTATTAGTCGTGGCTTTTAGCGAAGTAATTTCGCCCTCTGTCCCTGTAATACGAACGTCAAGCCCGTCCGCCGTAGCCTCCAGCGAAGTAATGTCTCCTTCTGCGTTTTCGATCCGCGTTTTCAGCCCTGCCGCAGTAAGTTCCAGTGATGTAATGTCACCTTCGGCATTGCCTATCCGGCTTCGCAGACCGTCTACATCCAGCGTCAGATCGTGGTATTTCCTTCCCGCACGCCAATTTTCACGCTGTTCTTTGCTGGTGACGGGCCGTGCCACATTTCCAGTGCATCCGTATGTTGCTCTTGTAGGAGTAATGGTCGCTGTAAAAACAGGAATTTTCCGGGTTTCTCCCTCTACCGTCGCGGTAATAATGTCACCAGCCTGAATGCTGGGATCGCAGAGAGCCTTAATGCTTACAGGGCTGTACGACGCAAAACCGTTAAGCCGCGCATAGATGGACTGCGCCATCGTCTTCCCCTGCGTTTGATTTGAGAATGCAAGAAATGGGTTATCAACAATTTGGTATCCGTTATTCCCGCTGCCTACCGTTACGCCCACGTCATCAGAGTCTGCCAGCAACTGTACTGCAGTAATGATTGGCACGTTGTATTCGGCTGTCTCTGCTGTAAAATATCGGTTGGCGTTGATCTCCGGTGCATTTGTTGGTGTTAAGAACCACGCCAGCTCCAAAGCGCCATCGCGGTCAAATCGAGCATACGAGCATCCGGCTTCCGCAATATACCGGAGAACGTCCCGATAAGTCAGCCCGTCAGCGTTCAGCGGGTTCTTTACAAGAACATTGGCATTGGGATATGTATTGCTTGTTTTCAGCGTTACTTCTAACTGCGCGCACATCCTTTGCAACAATGTATGCAGAGTAAGTCCGCCGCCCCACGAGATGCTGTTCCACCAGTTTGAAGCGTCAGCGTCAAACTTTTCCATGCGATCCATTCCTGTAACAGAAACCTTTTGCACACGCCGCTTTGGTGCGCCAGCGGTAAAGATGCCGAGTGGGCAGTATTCCCATGTGTCTACTGATTTTGCAGTAAACTCATGCAGCATCCTACCGCGCCACGCCAGTCCGCGACCAGTCCACCGATTGAGTTTTTGCTCCATGAATTTGCTGGACTTAAAACCGTTGCTCAGTTCTCCCCATGTCTTGCCTTTGAGTTCACCCCAGGTGTCGCTTGTCAGCACTTCCCACGTGCTGTTTGACGGGTCTTTCAACGTCTTGTTTGTGTCATCCCACGTCCGCAGCCACACGTCGCCGTTTGCAGAGATAACGTATACATCATTGCCGTCCAGCAGCAAAGCGTTTACTGCAAACGGCGGCTGCACATTGGCCGTGCTGCCGTTTACCGTCAGATACGGCGCTGTGCTGTACCCGTCAAACCTTACCGCGTTTTCCGTTCCGTAGTTCATGATTGCGGTGCAAAATGCGTTACCGCGCGTCCATGCAGTGGAGCTTACCCTTACGCCGATGTACGGCGCACATTCGCCATACGGAAACTCGTTCAGCAATCCGTTTCGGTTCAACGCCGTGAAACTGATTTCTGCTCCGGGCGCTGCGCCCATTTGAAGATCCTCTTCGCTGTTAAGCAGCTCCTGCAAATTCAACGGATTTGACTGCGCAATGTCCTCATCTGTAAAAAAGGTGACGCCGGAAAACCGTACCAACTGGCGCACCCTTGCGCCCCGCGCGAAACACGCATTGTGAAATGCGCTACTTACCTGGTACATTCTGCGTCACCTCCTTAGTATTCGATAAAGGCATATCGAACAGATGAGTAGTAGATATTGCTGCTGTCGTATGTGTCCACCGAAAAGGTCGGGTTGGGCATATAGCAATCTGCCGTCTTGTAACTGTCCGTCTCCATGTCGTAATACTCCACGGTCACGTCACGGCCCAAGTTGTCCGGCTCAACGCCCAGTATGCTGTTGATAATAGCCACATCATCATTAGTGATAGCCAGTGTCTCAAACTCGACCTTGACAGGCATGTGGGCGCATACGTCGCGCTGCAGAACACCAGATGCCACGCGCCCGGAGTCCACGTCAAGCCGCTGGTTTGGCGTTGTCTTGTAGCTGCTGGAAGCAATGTATTTCGTTGGGAACAGCGTCCCGTTGACTTTAATAAGGTATCCGTTAAATGCCATACATTACCCCTTTACTCGTGCGTATGCGGCCAGCGACTGGGCAACCCAACGCCCCGTCGCGCTGTTTGGCGTCCCCAGCGTAGAGTCCTTCGCCGCCGTCGCCCTGGTGTAGTCCTCAATAGCCTGAATGTTGCCGATCATGCCGGTAGCAATGAACGCAGAGACAATAGCCTGTGCAAGCTGTGGAGACATATTTGCAAACGTCTGCGCCACGGCCTGCTGGATAGTTTCCAGTGGAGCTTCAACGTTTGTCCCGCGCTTCTGGTCGCCCAGTACCGCCATAAACTCGCGGTTTGGAGGGATAACTGCTCCTTTTGCCAGTCTCGGGATTTGCAGCTCTGTAATGGGCCTAAAGTTAAACCCAAAAGATCCTCCTCCGAGCCAATCTGGGATTTTAATTTGGATGGTGTTGATCTTGCTGATAAGCCAGTTAATACCCTTGATGATAAGGTTTACCGCCGCCTCAAAAACGCTGACAATGGTATTCCAGATGCCCCGGAAAATCTCTTTGATACCTTCCCACGCCTTTTTCCAGTCCAGCGTAAATACGCCGGTCAGGAAGTCAATCAAGCCGCCAAAGATTTGTTTTACACCCTTAATAACATCATTGACATAGGTTTTTGCCAGTTCAATGATTTCGCGGAAACGTCCGTTTGTCTTTTTGTTAAGCCAGTCCAACAGACTTGTCATCCCCATTTTGAACCAGTCCAGAATGCCAAACACAAAAGTTTTAACGCCGGTAAGCATTTGGATAACCGACTGTTTCATTTTTTCCAGATCGCCTGTCAGAATGCCGGAAATAAGCCCAAGCCCGCCTTGAACGATGTCTTTTATGCCAGCCATCATATTGCCTACCGGCGTACCGGCCAGCCCGCACTTCTCGATAATGGTATCAATGATGTCACCGAAAATATCGCTTACAGCGTCCAAAAGGCCGGCCAGCAGCTCCCGCGCGTGGTTTACAAAGTCGATGATGCTGTCCAGCGCCGCGCCCCAATCCCCGGAAAACACGCTGCCGATAAACGCTTTAACATCCCTAAAAATGTTGGCGATGTCCTGTCCTATTTTTTTCAGCCGGTCGGTAATTTTGTCCAGGAAGTCCAGCTTGCCGATTTGGCTGAAATCCGGCAGAATAATACCAGACCCGCCGCCGCTTTCGCCGCTTAACTTGTTGATCTCGTCGAACGAAGCCAACTGTTTACTCGCAGACTTTGCCGCGCCGCCAACGCCCTTATATGCGTTCTTCTGGTCGTTCAGGGACTTTGCCGCATTGGCGCTTTCTTTTGCCGTTGTTCCGAATAGGGCGGATACAATATTCGCAATAAACGAAACCACTGTAGCCAGTACCTTAACCAGCGCAGTAAACGCCGGGATAATGATCTGCACAAGCGGCTGTGCCAGCGTCAGCAGCGCTCCCTTGAGCTGCGCAATAGCGTCTCGTGCTTCGCCGTTTACGGCCACCACGTCCGCCAGCCAATCCCGGATGGCCGACAACGCACGGGCAATGATGGTAAAGACCAGCGCCCGCTTTGCCAGCATTTTTACGCGCTTTGTGAACGCCTCCATGCCCTGGGATGCTTTGTCTAACCCTTCTTGTATCTTTCCTGCGTTCTTGCCGGTATTGCCAAGCTGCTTGCCTAACTCACCGGCCTTTGCTTTCATTCGGTCAAGATCCGCTTCGCCCTCGCGGATAGCGGCGTTTTGCTTGTCCAGTTTGTCATTCATGGCGTTCCATTCTTTTTCCATAGACGCTACAGCGGCCTCCTGCTGCTTGATAGCGTCGCTGGTAAAGAACTCGCCGCCGCCCTTCATCTGCGCCAGCTTGGCCTTTGCTTCGTCAAGCTGTGCGCCCAAATTGTTGGCTTGGTTAAACAAAGTATCTCGCGCGGATTTTTTGTTATTGAGCTTTTCCTGCAGCGCTTCTATTTTCTTTTCCAGCGCATTGAGTTCTTTCTGCGCCTGCTTATCGTCAATTTCGGCCTTGATGATAACGGAGCCGTCCGCGTTTGCCATACAATCACCTACTTGCTTTTATGGTATTTATGTGGTACTATAAACAAACCACAAAAAATTTCTTGGAGGGTGGAAGAAAATGGATAAAATGACTAAGTGCAAGACCTGTGGCGCAGATATTGCAAAATCCGCGAAAGTCTGTCCAGCCTGCGGAGCCAAACAGAAAAAACCGGTTGTGCTGATCGTTATAGCTGTGTTTATTGCTATCGGCATTATTGGCACTGCGCTTGGCGGAAACTCCCCAGAAAAGGTTGGGGATACAGGCGCAAAAGGCGGAAACGGATCAACTGCTCCGCAGAAAACAGAATTTGCAGTTGGTGACGTTGTCTCCCTTAAAGACATTGAAGTCACGTTTGTGTCTTGCACCCAATCAAGCGGAGAAGGTTTTTACACACCAGACAGCGGAAACGTGTTTCTATTTTGCGAATTTTCCATTGAGAACAAATCCAGCAAAGATATTTCCATAAGCTCTATAATGTCTTTTGAAGCGTATGTCGATGACTACTCCACAAACATGAGCATGACCGGAACGTTGGCCGCAGACAAAGGTCAGCTGGACGGTACTGTTGCATCAGGGAAAAAGATGTCCGGCGTAATAGGCTACGAAGTCCCAGCAGACTGGAAAACGCTTGAAATCAGATTTACCCCGGATTTTTGGTCTGGAAACGACATTACATTTATTGCAAATCAATGACCGCTACGCAGCCGCCCTCCGGGGCGGCTTTTTTTACGTCCAGCCCTTAATGATTTCTTCCTCAGTTTCCGAGTACCGCCGCTTGATGTCGATAGCGTCGCGGTTTCTGCGGTAAAACTCCCTGTCGGCTTTGTCTTTCAGCTTGCCGTTTGCTTTCAGATCGCGTATACGCACGATCTGCGCGAAGTAGCAATCGCCGATTTCGCCGTAGTACGAAAGGAACGTCCACCAGTGCAAATACGGCAGCGCCCGCACCTCTTGCCCCGCTATGCGGTTGATTGGAGCAACGAGCAGTCGAAAGTCCTGTTCCCAGTCCATCAACTTTGTTGATTTTTTTTGCGCTTCCTCATTCCCGCCGTTGATAAACCAAAAGCACTGTTTTATTGCTTCTTCCATGTGCTCCCCAGGCATAGTGAAAAAACCGGGGTAAAACATCCCCAACACGCCGATGCACTTTTCTTCGCTTGTTAGTTCAACAGCAGACAGCACCGAGAATATGTCCAGTATCACGCGGAAATCCGTTTCTATTTGGTATTCCGTTCCACACACCTCAAGGCTCGTCGGAAGGTCGTACATCATCTGTGGTACTTGGCTGTATACTTTGCAAGCCTCTCACTGTGAAAAGCCTTTTCTCGCTTGATGCCCTCGTCCAGTTCGTCCATGATGGCAACCATCAGGTTCATCCACAGCGGCGCACCGTCTGCGCTGGCGTATACGCTCGTGCTGCCAAACAGCGCTTCACACACCGGTTGGTCAAACACGCCGTCGATAGTTTCACGCATTTCTGCATTCATCTCACGCATCCAGTCAAACATTTCGCGGCCACTCATTCTACCCACATTGTTGTCCCGCGCATCCTGCTTCTTTTTCAGCGCGTCAAACGCCGTGTACAGCTTATCCGCGAATGCCGGATCGCTGGGATTAAAAGAAAGCTCGCACGTTTTTCCATCAGTAGTCTCAAGCACTTTTTTGACTACGCCGGAATTGATGATAATAGTGTCTGCCATTTTTTATCCTCCATGTGAGGGCGGGGAACATGCCCCGCCCTCTCTGTTGTTAGGCCGCAGTAAACTCAATAGCGCCGCTGCTGCCCTTCTTCACGGTACCCACAGTGCGTGTGCCGCCATAGGTGATCTCGCTGGTGATGTTCAGGGTGCCGCCGCCCTCGCCGCCGATGCCGGTGATGGCAATAGCGCAAGCATCGTAGCGTTCCGCAAACATCGCCTCGCCGCTGGTGGCGTAGAAGTGGCCGATCATCATGTCCTGATTTGCCAGCGCCTGGGCGTCCTGGTCTTTGACGGCCAGGTTCCACATCTTCACCGCCGCAGCATCGCCCGCATCCAAGGGGATGGGGTCAAAGGTCTGCGTGATGGTGGGCTTCTTCATGGTCGTAAAGGTGTGGCCAAGAATGTCTTGCTTGGTGTCGGTGCTCCAGTCCATTTCCTCGCTGCTGTCTTCGACGCGCTTACCGATAGCGCTCCACACAGGCGCGGAAGCGGTGCCGGTATTCAGGTACGCAATGAGCAGTTCGCGGTCAATGGTCTGGCCCGCCGTGGTGTTGAATTCCAAATCTGCCATTATACATTCACCTCGTAATTCAGTTTCATAAGGATTTGGTGATCTTCGTCCCCGTTTTCATACATGGCAAACAGGGAAGATCGCGTGGTCGGCTCCATGCTGATAACGCGCTTGTCACCGCCAATGTCGGGCTTCTGACCATTTGCCCAGTCCCCGATAGCGTTCAACAATTCGTCAGCCTTGAGCCGTTTGTCGTTGCTGTTCCCCGGCTTCACGCGGTAGATGATCTTAAACTGATACTCCGCCACATATCCGCCGGTGATGTACTTCCGCACGATGTACGCCGCCTGAATGGTCGACATCGCCATAGCGGAAGTATCGGCGGGAAGAAACTCAAAGCGGATAAGGTCGACTGGCAGCTCTGGGTATGTGTTCAGCCACACAAGCAACTTGCGCGATACCTGATCCTCTTCCGCCGCTGACACGGCCTTTTTAATCTTTTCCAAATTTCTTCACCGCCTTATCTGCCACCTGCACCCACTTTTCCATGTTCTGCGCTTTTGAAGCGTCGAACCAATGTGCCTGTGCCTGCGGATGCATTGTTGTGTTAAATACAAGATTTCTGTCTGTGACCACCTTGTGCCCGCCTTTGGGGGCGTATGTGCTGCCGGTCGCCGGGTCTACCATCACTTTCCCGTAGTACAGAAACCGGGCGTATGGGCCGGGATAAATTACCTCGTTGCCAACCACCCGCGTTCTCTGCGTCAGAGAGCCTGTAAGCGCAGGTACAAAGGGGGTGGTATCTTTCATCACCTGTTGCGCTAAAACGCTTTCAGCGCGGCCACAGGCCCTTGCAAGCTGCCGCTTTACCTCGTCCATACCGGACGCGTCAACAGAGAACTTGAGCGACATCTCATGCCCCTCCGACTTCCCAATGCTGCATATCCGCGCTGCCAAAATCTTTCTCGTCTACTTTGGTCACGTTGTAGCAGCCGTCCTGTGCCATAGCCACGTCCTCTTTGTCTGTGACAAACTCGCCTTTCACAAAGAAAGTCAGCCCGCCATTACCGGTCACAGACAGCGTCCACAGCCCGGACTTGTCCGACGCCGCAAGAAACGCCTGCGGGGGCGCGTAAGTTTTGGCCTTGCCTGTCGTGCCGTCCACCGCTTTCACAGAAAACGGAATGTACAGGTTTACCGCGTCCGCGCTCTCAAGTCCGCTTTCTCGGACGTTTACCGCCTTGCTGGCTTGCAGCATAACACCGCGCAGGATGGTCACATACAGCTTTGTGATTTCCTCAAAGGTCGCCGGGTCAGTCTCCTGCACGGCGTTGTAGACCGTTATAGTGTGGGGCGCGTACAACCACAGCACCCCCCTCCCCGATACAGCAGACCGGTATGTGCCAGATACTCATTACAGGTCGCCGCCAGCAGTTTCTTCGCACCGTCCGTAGCGCTTAGTGCGGACGCAGCAGCTTCGCCTCCGCTGGCCAGCGTCCGGGAGTACCCGCCTACCGTTTCGCTTTTCACGTCATCGCCGGTCGCCGCGTTTGTCAGTTTGGTTGCGGCAAGCTGCTGCGAGGCTTCGATCAGCTGATACTTGTCCACAAGTGCACAGCAGCACATTTTTACAGCGTCCATATCAGCGTTATCTTTTGCCCGGTTCTGCGTGTAGTAATCGAGGAAGGAGCTGGCCCGAACAGCCAGACGCGGAAAATCTTTTTCGCTCACAGCGCCCATATAAGTGCCGGAGTAATAGGTGTAATCAGCGTATGTCATGTGAGCCAGCTCCTTTCAAATTAACCAGAAACGGTAACGGCAGCGGTGGAGGTCTTGCTGTTGTCCTGCTTGGACTTGGCGGTAACGGTGATGCTGGACTTGGTTTCCGCAGCGCCCACGGTCAGCACGCCGTCATCGGTGATGCTGGACTTAGTGCCGTCCTGAGACCACTCCACATCGCCGCTGACAATACCCTCACCGGTCACGGTAGCGGTAAACGCCTTGCTGTCGCCCTTTGCCATAGTGGCGGTGGCGGGAGCAACGGTCACGGTGGACACAGTACCAGCCTTGCCGTACACGGAGAAGGGGAACGGATTGGTGATGTCGGCGTTGTAAGCGTTGATGGGGTTGGCGATTTCCCAGCCCAAACGCATAACAGCACGGAGGGCCACCATATCGTTCTGCATCAGGTTATAGGTAATGGCCTTAGTGCTGGGGTCCTGAATAACACCCTCGGTGAAGATCTTGAAGGTCATGTCCTGGCGAATGGCATACACCAGCTGGCTCCAGTCACCAACAATCATCTGCGCCTGATTGGGGTCAAACGCGCCGTTCATTGGGAAGTACATATCCATGCCGTCCAGCCCGTAGCGGGTAGCGCCCTGCATATCGGACTTGAAGATGGGCTGACCAGTGGTGTCTTTCAGGCCGCGCAGCTTACCGCGCATCTGAATGGCGGACATAACGCCGTTAGGGTTAAAGCCGTCCAGCTCGACCTTGGAGATCAGGCCGCTTTCTCCCATGATGTCGCTGAACACGTCGGTGCCCATAGGCACTCCGTTACCGGCAGCGATAGCAGAGGGCACAACGCCGTTGCGCCAAGTGCTGGGCTTGTTGGTGCCGAACAGGATAGCCGCGTCGATGACCTTGCCGAAAGCCTCGGTCAGACGGGGGCGAACCTCGCCCCAAATGTCGTAATCGGCATCGTCCAGAGCAGCTTCGGGGATGGGGACGATGACGGCGATTTCTTCGGCGTACAGCTTCTTCTTGTCCCACGCCATCTTCGTGGTCTGCTTGAATGCATCACCTGCGCCAGCGTCGGTAACTTCGCCGTTCACGAAGTACGCGGAAGGCAGCGCATCCAGCACGTTGATGGTCTGGGTCTTGCTGGACATGTTCGCCAGTCGGCGACCCATACGCAGGACAGCAGACTCGGCGATAGCGCCCTGCATGATTTCGCGCGTAACAGGTTCAGGGATCAGCCCGGAAAGCGCATTTCTGTCAATGATATTTGCCATGTTTGTATCTTCCTTTCTTTACTTAAGTGCGCCGCGAATAAGGCTATTCATCGCGGCATTAGTCGCATTAGGTTTTTCACCGCCGCCCGCAGGAGCTGCCCAGTCGAACTTGACTTTCTGGCGATTTTCCGTGAGCTTATCAACGGCCTGCTCAAAAGTGGTCTTATCATCGACCATCTTTAGCGCCTTAAACGCAATAAACTCTGCATCATCGCCGGTCAGCCCTTTCGCCAAAACGTACTTGTCGCGTTTCATCTGCTCGATCTCCGCCTGCGCGGTGGTCAGAGCGGACTTGCTGTCTGCAAGCTCTTTGTCGCGCTTCGCTTGCCGCTCTTGTTCTGTCTGCTGGCCGTTTTTCCACGTGCGATACGCGGTAATTTCTTCCTCGCTGGGGATCCCCCTCATTGCCTTTGCAAGGCGCTTGCCGATCATGGCATCCACTTCCTCCTGCGTGAAGGTCTTCGCAGGTGTGGCCTCCGGCGCATTGGCCGGGTTCTGATTGGTATTGGTGCTAATTTCGCTCATTTGATTTACCTCCGTTTATTTTCTGGGCCGTCGCCCAGCGGTTTAACGCCTCTCGGCATGGATCACAAAACAAAAAAAGCCAACCGACTACAAAACATAGTCAGTTGGCTCTTCGTGCCACTTCCGCTCGCTCTTTTGCGCTGCGGGCGTTATTTATTTGTACCTATTATACCACACCCTGCGGCAAATTGGAACAAAATATTTGGTTTTTGGTTACTTTTTCACGTCACGACGCGCAGGTCCTGTCCATCACCGCCACAATGCCGCGCTTCTCCAGAATGTTGTGGATCATGAGTCGGCCTTTCTGCGTCCACTGTGTATGCAGCTTTGTGTCAGTCCGTCCGTCCGAATGGGTGAACTGGTTGGTCTTGCTCTTGGTGTAGCCCATGTTCATGTGCTTCTTGTAGAGTAGCCACTGGCCGTTGACCTTGTGCTGTACGCCCTCGTTCCGGAGGATCTTGTTCAACTGCTGGGCGCTCATGCCGTAGTCCGCCGCGATCTGCGACGTTGCCAGCGCATCCTGACTTTCCAAAATAGTGTCCACATAATGCCGGATAGGCTCAAACTCCGCAATGACCTGCGCCTGCCGTTCGTTCTCCGCAGCCAGTGCCAGGCGCTTTTCCTCTGCATCGGCCAGAGCGCGAAGAGCGGACGGGTAGTCCTTCGGCAGAAGATACATACCGTTTCTCCGGATAGACGGCAGCACCTCCCCAGTGACCCAATCCGTGAACCTCTCGGCTGCGGGCAGCTTGGAGCTGAACACAAGGCGGTAAAGGTCGCTTTCGGGGATGAAAGACATCTCTACTGTTTGTTCCGTTGTTTTGCCGCGCTGATTTGTGGTCAAGGAGACCCCGTCGCGTTTCACGACCCCCCTGCAATGGCGGGAAACGGCGTCGCGGGGGTTGCTGTACCCCAAAGCCCGTGCTACATCCGTGCCACAGAAAAGCACCGTGCCGTTTTCCTCTAAGGTTCTGACCCGTCCAAATTCGGGATTGCTAAAAATCATAAGTTCGTTCATGCAATATTCTCCTTCTTCATCGGTCTCATAACAATTTCGATTTCAAATCGATCCTCTCTTGTTGCAACGACCTCATTTACAACGTAGTCGCCAAATGCGTCAAGTAACACGTCGTTGTAGCCGCTACACCCCTCCTGCCATACCGAATAAGTGCATCCAAGAACAACCACATCCACCGCCTTTGCGGTCTTGATTACTTTGCAAACGTCTCTAACTGTCATAGTGAAAATCTCCATTTCTCTTGACTTGATTTTCACCGAAGAGGAGGTTATAATAGATTTAGCCTCTGCTTCGGTGGTGGTGAATTAGAACGCTCAATTTGTCTTTGCGGGACGGTGGGCGTTCTTTTTATTTGCCGATTTCTTCTTCGAGCTTCTTTCTAAACCACTCTGTTCTACCCTCGCCTTTTTCGGCAAGTTTCTTATCGAGTGCTTCGGCCTTTTCCTTGTCCACCATAAAAACAAGCTGTTTCATGGTTTTTCTTCGCTCTCTAAAATACTCGGCCCGGCTTTTGTCAGCCACTCCATCACCTCCTTTGTAGCTAACAACATTATATGTGTAGTTAGTTACAAAGTCAAGAGATTTTTGAACTTATTTTTTCAGTTCTTCCGCCTTAATGACCTGCGCTTTCACGCTGCCGTCTTTCATGCGCTTCAGCTGTACCCGGCAGCCTGCGGCCAGGGCCTTTTCGATGGCTGCTTTTAGCTTGTCGTCGATCATGTCAGCACCTCAATTTCGTTTGGCCTTTTGTTATCAAAAAAAGAGCCGCATTTCTGCGGCTCTTCCTCGTATCTTGGTTCTTTGGCGGGTGTGCCTGTCCCCGCATCTCTTTGTAACCTTGCAGGCAAGGTGCGTAGCGACACTAAAATCTCTACCTCAAAGAACCAATTTATTCTACTACAAGTATAGCCGCTTTATTCAGATTTGTAAAGTATTTTCTTGTTTCTGATGTACTTATCAAATTTCTTTTTGCTTACTTTCAAAAACGTTATGACAGAATTTTTCTTGTGTGCTGCGTCACCTACGACGGCAAGTTTTAGGATCAATCTGAATTTTTCGTCTCTCTCTGCAAATTCTTGTAGTATGACCGCCGTATTAGGCACATTATCTTCAAGAATGTACTGCGGCTGTGATAGCATTTCCCCAATATACCGCGAATACCGCTCATAATCATTTGGGTGGCGATCTTTGATGTGTTGTATACGCTCGTCTGTAATAACGACTTCATCTGACCTGATATTGGTGGATACCGCGCTATACTTTTCAATGTCAATTTTGCCTATCGTGTGCACGGTCGCAATGCTTTTACCACTTCGGAGAATTTGATTTGCGTCTTCTCCGTACAGCACTTTCAGCCGCTCCAGTTGCTCCGGCAAGCCCGCTGCTTTGCTGAACTCTTTGTATTTTGCGTTGAGCCGGTTCAATTTGATGTTGGCAACCGTGGCATCATCGGTCAGGCCAGCGGCCTTGTAGCTGTTTACCAGGCGTTTTTGCTTGCGGATGGTGCGCTCGAGTTTTCTTTGTTGTTGGCTTGCAGCGTATTGGTCATATTCCTTGCCATCAAACACAAATTTGTGGTTTTCAGGCTTCATATCTTCCAGCTGCTCATCTGTATATGTACGCTCCATAACGCCATCTACAAACGGGTAAAATGTGTGGCGCTATCGACAGTTCGCCCCGCCCAAGCCGGTTACAGTTCCGTAACCTGTAGATTGCTCAAAGTCTGGATAAACTGCCATTACACCACCTTCTTTCGTCGTGGTCTTCTGTTGTTAGCTTGTTCTTTTTGTGTTGCCCATCGGCAGTTGCCGGGTTCATAATTTCCATCGTTATCTATGCGATCAATGCTTAAACTGTCTTTATAGCCATTTGCAACCGACCATGCTCTAAAATTTGAAAAGTCATTTAACCATTCTTCACAAACTGTTATTCCACGACCGCCGTAATTCGGATAATTTTGTGATGTTTCCTCATAGCACCGACGTTTCATTCCATGCCATATTCTATAGAGCCTTGTTTTCCGACCGCCATGTGTAGTGCGAAGCGCTACAAGTTTTTCGTGTTTCCAACATCCACAACTTTTAGATGCGCCGCTTATAAGATTATTTGCTTGCGTAACAATTTCACGCCCACAATCGCATTTACAGCGCCATCTAATTTCTCCCGCTTTTGATCTTTCTGCTTGCTCAATAACGGTCAACCTTCCAAATTGTTGACCGCTTAAATCAGAAAACAACTTTTCTCCGATTTTTTCTTTTGCACATCCGCAACTTATTGTATGCCTGCTTTTCAAATTGTTTGCTTGCACAGTTACTTCCTTGCCGCAGTCACATACGCAATCCCAACATATTTGTTTTCTTCCAGATTTTGAGAGCTTTGTAGTGCCTTGTTTGGCAACTGTAAGCGACCCAAACCGTTTTCCTGTTAAATCTTCAAATTTTCCCATAATTACCGCCTTTCGTAATTGCCTTATTTTGAACAAACGGAAGGCGGCAAGGCTTACCGCTTTTCGCCCCGTCGGGCTATCCGTTTGTATCAAACGTGTTTGTTCCAATGGAACACGTGACCTTGCCACTTCGTATGTGCTTCCCACCCATTTGGCCCATCAATATTTCGTGCTCCAGAATGTGCGGACACTTCTACAAGGTCGGTTTCAAGGTATTCCATTGCTTGTTCCGCATATTTTTGATTGATCTGGTTCACGCCCGTCATAACTGCGCGGCGCGCTGCAACGTCGATCTGATCTCGATGCCCGCTCTCATACTCAACCGTCTTTAGGCCGCTGTTTGCAAGCTCCGTAACGGCATTCTTGATCGCCTGATTATAAGAGATAGACCCGCTCTCTATTTGCAGCGCTGCGCTGTTTAAAGCCCACTGATACCCTTTGGCGGGGGGCAGCATCGTCCGCCCTGCGTCTACCAAAAAACCCATCGAAGCGGTGATGTTGCGGAACACGTCCTGCGTCTGCCGTTTTATGGCGTCAATGGTGATTGCATCCACCAGCACGTCAGGCTGTGTAACATGGGCAAGGTCTATGGCATCGGTGTAATACTTTTGGTTGCGCTCCACCACATCGTCTATCAGCTCGTTCAGTTTTTTCTCGCTGATGCCAGTAGTTTGGCGTATAGCTTTTTCGATCTCTTTCAAGTCAATGCCATGTGACCGCAGCGCCCGGATATCCTGCACTGTTACTTCGTTCAGCTCGTCCCGCAGCTTCAGCCGGGAGCATATTTCCGTCAGCAGCGTGTCCTCAAGCCCACGGTACAGCTCTGCCAGTTCCTCGGGCATGGCATCCAGCAGTTCGGGGGTGAATGGATACTTGCTCATCTTACATGGCCCAAAACTACCCAATTAGGGTTTTTCTCTGTGCCAATGTTTACCCAAAAAGTACCGGGGTTTTCTCCATAGCCCATTACTCTACCTCCTGTTGCTGTTCCGTGGTCATGTCCTTCATCTTTGGCAGCGCCGCTTTTGCAGTGGCCTCGTCCTCGTTCATCCATTTCATGCGGAACTCCCAGTCGTTCATAATGCCCGCGCTGAGGAGCTGCATATCACGAGAAAAGTCGGTCTGCTTGTCCTCAATGATGCTGTCATCGAAATCAATGGAGATTTCAACGTCCTCATTCAGCCCCGCGTTCATGGCCGTGTTGCCCAGCCGAAGCAGAATGCGGCACAGCTCCACCAGCGCCTGTTCCAGCACGATTTCCATCTTTTTGATGGTGCGGAACATGGTGGAATTTTCGCTGATGACCTGTGTGGCAGTTGCCACGCTGCCGCCGTCAAAGCGGTAATACGTTTCGCCAAAGCCGCACTTGCTGGACAAAAGGTTCAACTGGTCTTGCAAGCCAACATTGAGCTTGTCGGTACGAAGCTGCGGCGCAATGGGAGTTACTACGTCGCCCTGCTGCGTGTCCTCTTCCAGCAGATAGAACCGCCGGTCGTGCGGATCAAGCGTTGGCTTGCCATCCTCCCAGCGTGTAGCGGGCATCTTTACCGCCAGCAACATAGGCCCGTTTTCAAATTCGTTGACGTAGCAATCATAGGCACAATCCACACCACGCAGCACATCAACAGCGTTTGCAAATACCGGAATACCCACCGGGAGCATATAATCAAAGTTGTTGGCAATGTTTGGCCTGTCAATAACAAACTGCCGCTTATCGTTGCCGGTATACACCACAGGGGGAATGCGCTCAAACCCCGGCACTTCGCTCAACTTGACATCGGACAAACTCTCGTTCTCATATCGATAAATACTGTTCTCGATGATGTACTGTCCCTGCTCGTCCTTGCGGTGGATTTGCAGATACAAATACGTTTTTCCCTGCACCGTCACCACACTGTCAAACGCACATTCGGTAATAAAACCATTGCGCCATGCCAGCGGAAAGATGTGTTCTATTGTTACGTAGTCCAGCACAATGCCGGATGCATCCCCTGGAATAGGTTCGCCAGTATCATTGACACTCTGACCGACTACACGCGGGATATAGGCCACAGTGCCAAGGGCGGACTTCATTTCCTGCATCTCATTGACCTTGACCGTGAAGTTGTTGCCGGTCAGAATGCGGTCAATAAACTCCTGCTCTTTTTTGCCCTCCAGCGTGATTTGGACTTTCTCGTTCATCAAAAGGTTTGCCCAGTCCTCGCAGACTTTTTTGCCCATGCCCAGCGTCATGCGCTCACACTTTACCCAGTCATGTCCATTGTACCGCTTGTAGCGGTGAAATCCCTTTACGTTGCCCTGATACCACGACTTCCACACGCTTACCTGCGTATAAAATTCTTCTGGGATGGTCGTATAGCCCAACTGTTTCAGCTTGTCGATTACCGTCATGCGATAACTCCCATTCTGCGGCTTACAGGCTCAAGGGCATACCTAACCGCATCTATCAAATGATTGTTTGCGTCTGGATACCCGCTGATGATGTCGCCGTCTTTGTTTCTTTCGTACTCATATCCCACAAATTCGTCATAAGCGTGTGGGGTTCGCTTTCTGTCTATCACAATAGTGCGTCGCTGCAAGAACTTCATGCCGTACTCTACAGAGCCAGGGCCTTTGATGGCTTCAAAAGCTGGAAGCCGCATAGCGCGGAAGTCCGCAACGCTTTTTGGTTCAGCGCTGTCGCAGATAATGCGCGTGTCGTTGTACCCACGCTGCAATATCATTTTTGCGCTCTGCTCATTAGACATTTTGTTTTGATAAATCTCGTCCAGCAAATATATGGTTTCTCTTGCGCGGTCGTAGTACAGCCGGATAAACGCAAACGGGTCAGGAAAATAGCCCCAGTCCACGCCTTGATACAGTTTATCAAAACTCGCAACCTCTGCGTCAGTTATTTCACGTAGCTCCAGCCGGTCAAACACGTTGCCGCCAGTGCCCACGGGAATGCCCAAATACTCGTGCTGGTACGCTCTCTCGTCCGTGGCCTTGAGATGTTCCGCCTCTGCCAGAAACTGCTCACCCAGCCACTCCGGTGGGGCTTGCAAGTACGTTGATTTGTGGCACAAGCGGTCTGTGCGTTCCTCCAAACTGTCCTTGTTCGCCCAGTTATCGCGGCTTATCGGCGGGTTGTAGCTTTCAAAGTTCCAATACTTCGAGCCGCCGCGCATTGTGGACTGTAAGATAGTTCGTATCTCGGCACGACCGGAAAACTGGTCTTTCTCTTCAAAGTGCGTCACGGCAATATAGCCAAATGGCACCTTGATAGACTTGATCTTCATGGGGTCGTCCGCGCCGCGGAACATGATCTTCTGCCCGGTAGGCTTGTAGATCAGCTCCATCGGGGAAACCTTCGCTTCCCAGTATGCCGCCATGCCCAATTCGCCGATTGCCCAGATATACTGGGCATACACGCTATCGCGGATGGTGTTTGCCACCTTACGCAGCACGAGCGCGTGCGTTCCCGGATTGTTTATCAGCAGCAGGGGAACAAGTAAAGACACCGTGGAGGACTTCAACGAACCGCGCCCGCCGCTGAAATCGTAGTGCGTGTGACCATGCAGAAACACGTCATGCGCCACGCCGTAGAACGCAGAACCAATTTTTTCAGACAGGCGGATGTCAGACATCAATTATCACCTTGACGCCCTCTGTGTTGATGTTCTGCTCCACAATATCCTTCTGGTCGAGGTACTGTTTGCCAAGCCAGATCGCCATTGTCGCGTTCTTTTCAGCCAACCTGAACTGCGCCCTCCGCAGGCTTGATTTACCAAGCTGGCTCTTGTTTTTATATGCGTCCGAGAAAGTCATTTTATACGTTCTTTTACACCAAGCGTTCAGCGTATCCTCACAGCATTCCAGCACTGAGCAAATCTCTTTCTCTGTGCACTGGATAGCGCATAGGTTTTCAAACAGCTTCTCGTTTATCTCTTTCCGAGGACGTCCTGTTCTTGCCATACACGCCCTCCTTTCTGCGTTGGCGTTTAATAAACTTTTCCATGTCCCGCTTCAAATACGGGCTGCTTGTTTTGGCAATGATCGCCTGCGCTTCTTCAATCGTCATTTACCAACACCGCCTTTTTACCAGTAAACTTCTCCCACCGGTCAATAATGACGTCCGCATACTTCGGATCGTACTCCATGCAGTAAGCGTGTCGGCCATTCTGCTCCGCCGCCATGATCGCCGTGCCAGAACCAGCAAACAGGTCGAGCACATTTTCTCCCGGCTTACTGGAACACTGCATCTGGTAGTCAAACAGCTTAATCGGCTTCATGGTTGGATGCTCCGCAGACTTTACTGGCTTGTCAAAATTCAAGACGGTAGTCTGCCTGCGGTTCTTGAAGAAGTAGTGCTTCTTGCCTTCTGTCCATCCGTACAGGCAAGGCTCGTGCGCGTCCTCTTCAATCTCACTCTCGCCGTACAGGCAAGGCTCATGTTTCCACTGGAAATCCTGTCTCCCCATCACAAGGGAATTCTTTACCCAAATCAGGCACTGCCGGACGCGCAGCATCGCATCTCTGCACGCCCCGCGGAAGTTATACCCTTCGCTGTCTGCGTGCCAGATGTAAAACGGTGCGCCGGGTTTCATGACCATCGCCGCATTTGAAAACGCATCCGTCAGAAACCGTCTAAACGCCGTATCCTCCATGTTGTCGTTCTTAATCTTTCCGGCGGTGCCCTGATAGTCCACATTGTACGGAGGGTCGGTGAGCAGCAGATCCATTTGTGCCCCCCCCCACGAGCGTCTGTACGTCTGTCAAAGACGTACTGTCTCCGCACATAAGACGATGGTCGCCAAGCTGGTACACATCGCCCAGCTTGCTCTTCGGCTCTGCCGGTAAAACAGGTTCGTAGTTGTCCTCTACAACTGACGTGTCGAGTTCATCTCGCAGGCACCAATCAAAGTCAAAAGCAGACAGGTCAAGGCCAGGTAGTTCATCAGCCAGCAGGTCAAAGTCCCAATCGCTCTCGTTGCTCTTGTTATCCACCAGGCGCAGGGCGTTCACCTGCTCCTGTGTCAGATCGTCCACGCAGACGCACGGCACTTCTTCCATGCCCAATTTCTGCGCCGCCAAAGCGCGGCAGTGACCGATAACAATAACACCCTCTCGGTCAATTACAATCGGCTGCACGAACCCGTACTGTTTAATGCTTTCAGCCACATTGCTAATTTGCCGTCTATCGTGCTTCTTAGCATTTGCAGCATACGGCATAATATCCGCCAGCCGCTTGTTTTTTACTTCCATGTGGCCTCCTTTGCCTGACGCACCGGCCTCCCACCACTGGTCTTTGTCATTGGCACGTCTGTACCCGGCTTTCGCCTCACCTGAATATAACGTCTTCCCTGGGACACATTGCCAAGAGGTGCGGGAAGTCCTATCCGAAGTAAGCAGACTATTTTGGACGCATCCCTTTTAGCGGTCTGCCAGCGCATCAGATACTTGACGTCCGTTTGCCCGCATGGGGCTTGCCATCTGTCGCCGCATGGGAGGTGCGACCTCCCGTTCCCCGAAATGTGGGGTGGCATCGGCCTGCGGCATATTGATCCCTCCGGGCGGAGCCGAAGCCCCGCCCATCAGGAAAAGAAGGGGGGAAAAGAAAAAGAATGGAGATGCAGAGTTTGCCCCTGCATCTCCCATCATAATGTGCGTTTTTTCAATTTTTCCACTTTTAAGTGGAATTTTCAAAATTATTTTTCGGCAATATCTACCACGCAGGGATAGTCCGTCCTGCCCATCAGATAGTCCACCGACACGCCGAATTCATCCGCTATGCTCTTCAGCGCGTCCATCGTCGGCTTTGCCGTTCCCAGCTCATACCGGCGTATGGCGTCCGAATTCAACCCACAGCGCTCCGACAGCACATACCGCTTCAGTCTCTTTTTCTCCCGCAGCTTTCTAAGCCGTTCCGGGAATTCGCTCATATCAGCACCTCCTGTTCCATGCTTCGGTTGCTTTTGCTTTCAGAGCTTTGTCCGTCGTAGCCCAGTCGGGAAGCTGGTTGCAGTGTGTCCACGGGTCATTCATAACGCGACCGCCAACAGCGCCTCCACGCGCGTGGCAGGTGTTGCATCGGACAGAGTAGGTGTGCATTTCTACGCGCATATCAAGACCATTTTGCCCCGCGAGATGAGATTTCCGCTCGACCTTGAGTTTTGTGCCGCCGCAAAACGGGCAAGGTTTCAATTCTGCCATCACTCCACCTCCACTTTCAGCTCGTCATACAGTTCGTTAAACTGCTTGTCCCATTTCCTCAGTCCGCGGAAACAGTACACACCCAACACGATCCACAGCCCGCTGGTCAGGTTCTCCATCACTCCACCTCCTGCATCCAGAACTCGCGGCGGCAATCGGAGCAACTATGGGGTGCACACGGGCTGTCATCATTCCTATGGACAGCAGATACCCTGGCCGGGCACAATGATAGTACACCATCCTTATCAAACTCCGCCTCAGGGAAATGCTCCAGAAACATACTCTGACGCGTTTTGCGTGGATGTGCGGCACCCCATTCCTCGGTGTTCTTCACAATTTGCGCCGCATCAACGCCCCACATTTCACTCATGGTGCCGCACATTCTGTTCCGCTCCTCGATAAACTTCACAGCGTCCATCACATATCCCTCCATCTGCACCCGTCACAGGCGCCCTCGTGTGCGTGTTTGTACTTCCCGCAGTATTGGCATAGCTCGTTTTTCATGGCGTGCAACTCTTCTTCAAGCCGCAAAACCTTGTTTGTTTTCGATGTAGCCATCTTAATCAGTTCCTCGACATCACCCGGCGCGTAGCCGGTGTCCTCGTAGGCGGCGAGGCGCATCAGCGCTGTGTCTATATTGCCGGTTGGTACTGCGTGGGCGTGTCCCCCAATGCTCTCATATTCTGTCATCCGTTCCATTGTTCTCCTCCTTCACCGCCACAGCCTTTGCCAGCTGTGCCATGCCCTTATTCATGTCCTCTATCTGCTTATCACGCCGTGCAATGGCGTCCTTCAAGCTGTCATTGGCTTTCATCAGTGCCTCGATGTGTCGCTGCTGGTTCTCGATCAGGTCCGCGGCTTCCCCAGAAACCACACCAGCACATTTATAACGCGCCGGTCTTTCAAACGAAGGGCACTTATCCTTTGGGCACGCCCCGGTTTCTATTGCCTCACAGTGGCACCGCAGCGCGGTCACAATCTCGTCTTTTGTCATGTCATTTCCCCTCTCGCATCTCCGCCCCATTGCTCCGCCATAGCTTTGGCGATGCCGGGGAAGGTCTTGCTCCTGGCTTTTGATCTTTCTTTACTTGGAGAAAGCCAATACAACTTATTTCTATCCCGATCTGGCAACTTTAAAAAACCTTCTTTCACGTTCTTCGTTTCTTTCAGCAACGGAAGCCCCTTCAACCACAGGCAGGTGCTTTTTTCTTCCAAATGCCCAAACATCCACGGGTGCACACACTGGTCTGCTTTTCTGTACAAAGAAGCCATAACGCTCACCGGGTTTTCAACGGCAATTTTCGGAATATCCGCTTCCACAAAACGCAGAAAAAACGCCGCAGCTTCGTAACGCAGGCTCAAAGGTTTCTTCCCTTCTGTAAACCACCGCGCTCCTGAAACGCTAAGATGCGTACACGGCGGATGTGCGATCAGCATATCCCACCGCCCCACGTCATGCACCTGTCCGTCCATCGTGGTCACTTGCCCACCCTCGATGGTTTTTAGAGCGTCTCCTAAAATGTGCCACTCCGGATGTCCGCCAGACGGTTCCTGTATGTCGCAGGAATATGCTTCATGCCCCAACTCGCGAAACGCCTTGCACACCTCTTGGCTTTCTTCACACGCAACTAAAACTTTCATATCAATCTCCAAACACCACGCCGCACTCGTCCTTCAGCACGTCCTTGATGTGCTTCCGCTTGATGCGGCCCT
>OLHG01000169.1_pt1 | contig 45387 bp, 33 predicted proteins | sample 1605971 | NCBI WGS metagenome assembly OLHG01 (sample SAMN03283289) | human gut metagenome | biome: human-associated habitat; material: feces | host: Homo sapiens | place: Peru | collected 2012 | reverse complement strand
TCTCCAGTCTTACGCTCTGCGGTATGTGATTAAACAGTTCTGATGGGTAGGAACAGTGTTGCATACGTAAAACCTTTGAATAACATTGTCGTGGAGTAACCACTCTAACATATAGGAGGCTATAAAAGCAATGGTATATGTATTAAACAAACAAGGCAAACCATTAATGCCTTGCAAAGAAGCAAAAGCAAGAAAATTGCTAAAACAAAATAAAGCAAAAATAGTAAAATACGAACCGTTTACAATTCAGTTATTATTCGATTGTGAAAATCAAACACAAGAAGTGAATCTTGGAATTGATGTCGGAAGTAAGCATATTGGTGTTTCTGCCACAACGGACAAACAAGTGCTATATGAAGCTGATGTCGAATTGCGTAATGATATTGTAAATAAACTATCATCTCGTAGAGAAGCAAGAAGAACGAGAAGAAACCGGTTGAGATATCGCCCTGCAAGATTTAACAATCGTGTTTATTCAAAACACAAAGGATGGCTTGCTCCAAGTGTTGAACAAAAGATAAATTCGCATATTCAAGTTATAAAACGCTTGTATGCGATTTTACCGATAACTAAACTTATTGTCGAAACCGCTCAATTCGATATCCAGAAGATAAACAATCCCGAAATATCGGGAAAAGAATATCAACAGGGCGAGCAATTAGGTTTCTGGAATGTGAGAGCCTATGTATTATTCCGCGATCACCACGAATGCCAATGTTGCCACGGTAAATCAAAAGATAATGTATTAAATGTACATCATATTGAAAGTCGTAAAGCAGGTGGCAATGCACCGAATAATTTAATTACCTTGTGCGAAACTTGTCATAAAGCTTATCACAAGGGCGAAGTTGAATTAAAGTTCAAACGTGGTAAAAGTTATCGAGATGCTGCGTTTATGGGGATTATGTGTAAGACGCTATTTGACAGATTATGTGCGTTATATTCAAATGTCCACGAAACATATGGCTATATAACTAAAAACACTCGTATTGAAAATAATCTGCCGAAAGCACACTACATAGATGCTCGGTGTATAAGTGGTAATCCAAAGGCGAAGTCTTTAGATTATTATATTTATCAAAAGTGTGTTAGAAGGCAGAGTAGACAAATCCATAAAAATAATTTTTCAAAGGGTGGATATAAAAAGAATAATCAACTAATTGGCAACGTTTTTGGGTTTGACTTATTTGATACGGTAGAATATCAAAATAAACAATATGTGATTTTTGGTAGACGCAAATCAGGATTTTTAGATATCAGAAATTTAGACGGAGAAAAGGTAAACAATGGTTCAATAAGTTATAAGAACCTTAAAAGGATTAGACACAATTCAACAAAACTAATAGAAAGGAGGAGGCAATTCCCCCACACCCCTGAAGGGGATGCGGGGCCTTTGCCGAAAATTTTATGGAGAAACAAATACGTATTACTTTAATTTTACGTAATGACACCAGCACCAATTGGGCTGCTTCCAAGCTTGTTTTGAAGAAAGGTGAAGTTGGTTATGATACCGATTTACACATTTTCAAAGTTGGCGATGGCACCAAAACTTGGAGCGAAATTACCGTTTCATTTGTAGATTTGGCAGCCGTCGAAAAAGCAATCGGTGATGCTACCAAAAATTTGCATACTACCGATGTTTATCAGAAAGACATCGCGTTGGGTGGTGACAAAGCGGCAGCGCTTGCTGAAATTGCAGAGCCTGTTAAAGGTGACATTGCGATCATCAGGGAAGCGTTGGTTGGTGGCAAATATCAGTATACTGCATATGTACGCGGCGAGACCAACTGGGAAGCCATGGATGGCAATTACGACGCAGGCAATGTATATTTTAAAGATGATATCACAGCAACCACAGCGTTTGGTATTTATGCTCCTGGTGCATCCGGTTCGGTTGTGCTGCCCGCAAGTGGTAAGTCTGTAGAAGAATTCTTAAAAGGAGCGCTCGCAAAAGCTAACAATAATCCTACAGTAAACCAACCGTCAGTGTCTATTAGTTTAACCGGTGCCGGCGCAAAGGAGGTTGGTAGCGAATTCACTCCTGCGTACTCAGTGGCTTTTAACAAAGGTAGCTATCAATATGGTCCAGACACGGGTATTACAGCGACCTATGAGGTCAGCGATACAGATTCGCATACGGCTACTACAGAAACGGGTTCGTTTGCTCAGTTTACAGTTGGTGACAGTACCAGTTATAAGGTCAGTGTTGTTGCTACACACACGGCCGGTGCCGATCCTAAAAACAACCTTGGTGCGACTGAGGGCGTAGCTGGTAAAATTGCGGCTGGCACAAAGAGCGCTGCTTCGAGTGCTATTACTGGTTATAGAAACAGTTTCTGGGGTGGTGTCAAATCTAAAGAAGGCACGCCCACGAGTGCGATTATCAGAGGTTTGGCTGGTAAGAGAAATGGAGCAATCTCAGCGGGCAATACGGGCGATGCTCAAGAGGCTGTTGGTGACATGCGTGTTATCATAGCTGTCCCTGCACCGAGAACTATCAATTCAATCAAAGACGTTAACGGACTGAACGCAGAAGCATTCAGCGCATTTACCCACATTACTGTGGATGTAGAAGGTGCGAATGGCTATGAGGCTAAGTCGTATAACGTATATTACAAAGATAATGCTGCAGCTTGCGACAAAGCGAACAAGTGGCATTTCACCGTAGCATAATAGAGGGAGGTATACACTATGTCAATGGATTTTGGTAAATTAAATTTTGCTGTTGGCTTTAATAGGACTTCTGCTTTCCCACTGGATGCTAACAGCTATTTTGAGAATTATAATGATGCTGTCACTGCTGCTGCGGGCGCTGCAGAAGTAGGTAGTGCAGATAGTGCATATTACATTGGTCAATTATTGATCGTTAAGGACACGACAGTTGGTGTTGGTCTCTATCAAATCAACGCGGGCAAGACGCTTACGAAGTTTGGCCAGGCATCTAGTGCAGATGAACTTGCTGAAAAAGTTAGCGCACTGGAAGCACGCTGCACGACTATCGAAGGTAAACTTATTCTTGCGACCACGGAAAAAGATGGTTTCCTGTCAAAAGAAGATAAAGCAAAACTTGACGGTATTGCTGCTGGCGCACAGGTTAACGTTCTTGAAGGTGTTCAGGTTAACGGCGCAGACGTTGCAATCGCTGATAAAAAAGTAAATATTGATCTCAGCGCATATGCTAAAAAGACGGAAGTTGAAGCCGTACAGACCACCGCAGATGCAGCGATGCCTAAAGCGGGTGGTGCGTTCACTGGCGCTGTAACAGTCCAAGCTCCAACGGAGAATATGAACCCCGCAACGAAGAAATACGTTGATGATGCTATTGGTGGTATCACGGGTGTTGAGTTCAAGGTTGTTGAAAAACTTCCTACCACTGGCGAAGCTGGTGTCATTTATCTTGTAGCACACACACACGGCACTCAAGATATTTATGATGAATACATTTGGGTTACGGATAAGTTTGAAAAGATCGGTAACACGGATATTGACCTTTCGGGTTATGTAACCACACAAGCGCTTTCGGATGAGATTAAAAAGCTTATCTTGGCACAAGTTGATGTTGCAGCGAGCGAAACAATCAAATCTATTTCCGAAACTAACGGTGTAGTTGCGGTTGAAAAACAAGCAATCGCAATTGAACAAGGTCAAGTCAATGGCCTTGCCGAAGCTCTGGCGGGCAAACAGGCTGCCAACGCGAATCTCGATAAGTTAAACGCTATAACTGGTACTGGTCTTGTTAAGAAAACAGCCGACGGTTATGAAGTCGACAATTCTGCATACATTACTGGGGCAGCTCTTGATGGTTATGCTAAATCAGCAGACGTCACGAGTGAAATCAGCACAGCGGTTAGCGGAGCGAAGACTGAACTCGAAGGCGAGATCAATAAGAAACAATCCATTATCGACGCTGATCACAAACTGAGTGGCACATTGATTGATGGAGCCGTAGCGAACGCAGGTGTTGCTGATTCGGTTAAAAACATTTTAACGGCGGGCGGTAAAACTTACAATGGTTCTGAAGCTGTTGAAATTACCGCTGCTGATCTGGGCGCACTGACTGAGATTCCCCAAGCCACAACCGAAGCTCTTGGTGGCATCAAACTTGGACACACGGAAGGCGGAAACGAACACGCAGTTGTGTTGGACGAAGATGGGAAAGCTTATGTTACGGTTCCCGTACCCGAAGCTCTTACGTATAATGTCCTTACCAATGGCGGTCTTGCCATCAATGAGAAACGCGAGTTCTCGATTGCAACCGGCGGTGTACTGACAGCGATGATTGGTGATGGTCAAGTGACCGATGCAAAAATCAGTGCGTTGAACGTGAATAAACTTGTCCAGACGGACGGAGATGAACTTATTCTCAACGGCGGCAGCGCAAACGCCTAATAATTTGGAGGAATAAAAACAATGGCAACTACTACACTTAATACAAGAATTGCTTTAAAATATGATACTTTAGCCAATTGGAATGCTTCCGAATTTATCCTTAAAAAGGGTGAAGTCGCAATTTGTTCATTGGCTACTGGTGAGACTGCCGAACAATCCACGCCTCCTGCAGTATTATTAAAGGTGGGCGATGGTGTTCACAAATTTAGCGAACTCCCATGGGCGAGTGGTCTTGCTGCTGATGTTTACGGATGGGCCAAAGCGGCGACCAAGCCAACTTATACCGCAAATGAAGTTGGTGCTGATAGTGCTGGCTCAGCCGCTGGTGCGTTGCAAAGTGCTAAAGCCTACACAGATCAACAAATCGGCGCTCTTCCGGCACAGGCTGAGTTTACGCTTGAAACTGGAGCTGCTGATGGCTCGCTTGTTCTGAAAAAGAACGGTGTGGCTGTTGGTGATGACGCTGTTGTTAAAGGTTGGGCTGCACTGCTTACTAAAGCTCAAAAAGGTGTTGATGACGCTGCTGCTGCCGCATCTGCTGCACAGGCTGCACAATCTACGGCAGATGGTAAATATTCAAAACCTGCTGGCGGAATCCCCAAAGCAGATTTAGCAGAAGCGGTCCAAACGTCATTGGGCAAAGCAGACACTGCTCTCCAGAGTCACCAAACAGTTACTCTTGCGTCCGGTACTAACAACGGTACAGTAAAGATTACTGTTAATGGTACTGCTACTGACAATGTTGCTGTTAAAGGTCTTAAGAGTGCGGCTTATACCGAAAGTTCTGCTTACGCAACTGCGGCACAAGGTACGAAAGCTGATGACGCAATGCCTAAAGCGGGTGGTGCGTTCACTGGTGCTGTAACAGTTCAAGCGCCTACGGCGGAAATGAATCCCGCGACTAAACAATATGTGGACACCGCAATAAGCACGGTTAAACAATTTGAATATCAGGTTGTTACCGAATTGCCTACAGCAGCAAAAGCGACTATGGGCAAGATTTATCTTATGGCTCACTCGCACAATCCGAGCGACGGACAACCCGACAGTTATGATGAATTTATAACTGTTGAGTCAGGTTCGACTTATAAGTGGGAGCGTATTGGCAATACAGACATTGACCTTTCTGGTTATGTGCCTAACACAAGAAAAATTAACAATAAAGCGCTTTCAAGTGACATCAACTTGAGTGCTGATGATGTTGGCGTTACCGAAGCAGCCTTCCCTGGCTTGAACAAAACTGGTACTGTTACTGCTGTTAAGATGAACGGCACAACAAAGAATCCAGCTTCTGGTGTTGTTGACCTTGGTACTGTTATCACCGCTCACCAAGACATTTCGGGTAAACAAGACAAGTTGACCACTGATCAACTTAGTGCAGTCAACTCTGGTATTACCGAAGCAAAAGTTAGCACGTATGACGGTTATGCAACAAGTAAACAAGATAAACTTTCGACTGCACAACTCGGCGCTGTTAACTCTGGTATCACTGAAGCAAAAGTTAGCACTTACGACGGTTATGCAGATAAGATTACTGCTCTTGAAGGTAAACCTGGTCTAGACAAAGTTGGTACCGTTACTAATGTTAGCGCCGGAGTTGGTTTGAAAGTGACTGGCACCGCTGCTGTTGCTCCGAAAGTCGAAATTGACGATTCGGTAGTGTTCGTGTTTGACTGTGGCTCAGCTACGGTAAATATCGATTAATTTTTTCTACACTCAAAAACTTAAATAATCGACGGGGGTATAGCAACCCCCGTCGAGCTTTGAGTGAAATAGATCTCAAAGCTCTGTTTCGGCTTAATTTGAAAATGATAAGGAGGCCCAAATGGCTACTGAAAAAAAAATAAATTCACGAATTCAACAAAAACATGACGTCGCTGCCAATTGGGCAAAAGCGATAAATTTTATTCCTCAAAAAGGGGAAATTATTATATATGACGCAGAATACAATGCAAGTGGAAGTGAAACCCAGGCTGTTAGATTTAAAATCGGTGATGGCACTAGAACGGTTAATAATCTTCCATTTGCTGTTATAGATTATAACAATAGAATCACTGCTCTTGAGAGCAAGCCTGGTTTAGACAAGGTTGGCACTGTCACGTCGGTGAAAGCCAACGGGGTGAATTTTAATCCTGACTCAACAGGCAAAGTTGATTTAGGGAACTTGGGTGGTGGTTCAGGACCTCTTACATTCGCTGACGTTGTAATTATGACAGAGGCTGAATTTTCTCAAGCGTATTTAGCAGGCACTTTACAAGATGATAAATTATACCTAATTGAAGGCGAAACAGGAACGGTAAATTTTGTTTCTACGGCTGACCATATAGTGTATAATAATGCTAATTCTGGACTTACGGCAACGAATTTGCAAGGTGCTGTTGACGAAATAAATAGTAAAATATTTAGTGGTTCATATGATGATTTAACTGATAAACCTACATTATTTTCTGGTTCTTACAATGATTTAACAGATAAATTAACACAAATAGATATATTAACATTATTGAATTTAACAGAAGAACAACTAACCAAGTTGATTGCGTTACTCAATAAACTTACGGTTGATACTACCAGTGTTAAATTTAATAATACCATTGTTAAAGCTACAACCTTTGACGTTCAATAACGAGGTGAGTTATGCCTATTTATGTTTACCAAGAGAACAAACAAATTAGCACAAACGCAGTAAGAAATAATAAAGCGGTTAAAGCAATTTATGCTAAAGAACGAGCACAAGAAGTTGTGTGTGTATGGGGAAATGATTTTGCAAATTTATTATTTACTTATACTGTAACAAATGATAAAGCTACAATTACAGGATTTCGGTCTAATTATCAACATAATGGTTATCTAAAAATTCCGAACAGAATAAAAAATACACTTATAGTTACGACTATTGGTTACTCTGCTTTTGATGGTTGTGTTGGACTTACAGGTATAACAATACCCAGTAGTGTTAATGATATAAAGGATTACGCCTTTAGAGGCTGCAGTAACTTAACAAAAATAATAGGGTCTTCTTCTGTTGCTCCTATTGTTGCAAAACAATGTAAAAGTAATTCTTTTGAAGTTATTATAACCAGTGGTACAAAAATTAACATTAATTTTGCTGGTTGTATTGGGCTTACAAGTATAACAATTCCAACAAATATTATCTCGATTGAAGAAGGTACTTTTAATGGTTGTTCATCACTAAAAAGCATAACCATTCCATTTGCTGGTAGAGGGGCAAATGATTCAACATCCATTGGAGATTGGCGCCCATTTGGGCACATCTTTGGCACAAGTAAGTACACAGGAAGTTATGAAGCATACCAACACATTGGTTATAACGACCACAACACATATTATATTCCATCATCATTAACAACTGTTATATTTAATGGTCGCAATATTTTACCTTATGCTTTTGAAAACTGCACAAGTTTAACCAGTATAACAATGTCGGACAATTTGACGAGCATAGGCAGGTATGCCTTCTCTGGTTGCAGTGGGCTTACGAGCATAGAAGTTCCAAACAGTGTGACGAGCATCGATAAAGATGCCTTCGAGTATTGCACCGGGCTTACGAGTGTGACAATAGGCAACAGTGTGACGAGCATTAGTGAATACGCTTTTTGGCAGTGCACTTCTCTTACGCAAATAGTTATTCCAGATAAAGTAACGAGCATCGGCAAGGGTGCGTTCCGGGAGTGCAGTAGACTTACCAACATTACTTTTAATGGAACGAAAGCACAATGGAATGCAATAACAAAAGGCTCTTATTGGGATACAGACACAGGTAACTATACAATCCACTGTACAGATGGAGATATACCGAAACAATGACCAATATCAATAAACACACATAAACTTAAACAATAGACGGGGTGTAGCAACCCCGTCGAGCTTTAGGTGAAATTGATCCTAACGCTTTTCTTTTGGCTCAATTTGAAATGGATAAAGGAGGCCCGAATGGCTGCTGAAAAAAATATAACTTCTAGAATACAACAAAAGCACGATACTGCTGCCAACTGGGCAAAAGCAACGACTTTTATCCCCAAAAAGGGAGAAATCGTGATATACGATGCGGAATATAACACCAGCGGAGTCCAGACACAAGCAGTTCGTTTCAAAATTGGCGACGGTTCGAGAACAATCAATAATCTCCCGTTTGCCTTGATAGATTATGACAATAGAATCGCTAGCCTCGAAAGCACGGTCAACGGATTGGGCACTGCTGCTCAAAAAGACGTAGGATTCTTTGCTACTGCAGCACAAGGTACAAAAGCAGACAATGCTGTACCTAACACAAGAAAAGTTAATCATAAAGCTCTAAATGCTGATATTACATTAGGTACAAGCGACGTTGGCGTTAATGAAACAGCATTTCCTGGCTTGAACAAAACTGGTACTATTACTGAAATCAAGATGAATGGTGGAAGTAAAGGTACGAGTGGTGTTGTAGATTTAGGTACGGTAATAACAAGTCATCAAGATATAAGTGGAAAGGCAAACCTTGCTGGAAATAATACGTTCACAGGAGGGCAAACAATAACAGGAGAAGACGGTGGTTATTCAATCAACGCAAGCGGATATGTAAAAGGCAGTTGGTTGCAATCGAGTGTTAAGTCTAACAAAGGTTCGGGAACTGGAATGGTATGTGTATTCGATAGTAACGGCTGGATATATTACAGGACACCAAGTGAGATTTTAACTGAAGCAGGCGGCGCAAAGGCAAGTGATATACCCACCTTCGAACTTTCAGGAGACACGTTAATTATCAACTTCTAAGGTAATATAGTACACAAGGTAAATAACAAGGAAAACAAGGAGAAACGAATGGAAGCAAAATTCCTCAAACGGTTAAGTGATTATAAGTACGCTCTCGTATGCGATTTGGCGCAATACGAGAGCGGCTTTGCTCTTTTAGATGTATCAACAAATGCCCTCATAGAGGTGCAACAGATATCCGTATCTCGAACGACAGATCAGCCTACCGGCGAGATGTATCAAATGTTCGATGAGATGGTCAACGATTTCTTGGATAGGTACAGTCTTCAAGCAGAAGATTTAATTATTATTAAAGAACAACTGCCTATTAACTGCGGACCGCACTCAACGGCTCAAACGTTGCAAGCCCTTGCAGCGGCACACGCGGTTTTTAATATCAACACTTATTTAAGAAAACTTTACACTTATTCCAACGGTATTCACTCGATTTCCGTGAAGACATATTTTAAAAAACTTCTAGGGATTGAGAAACCGCAAAAAGATGACATCCGTGCGGCGGTGTGTAAATACTATGACATCGATCCCGAATCGATTACGCGCGACGAGTCAGATGCCATCGCACTTTGGTTCTGTCTTCGAGGTGCCAAGTGGAATAAAGATATAGACGACCAAATTAAACTTGAAAAAAAACATCGTAAAACTTTGACAGCGAATCATGCCATCAAAGATGTCGATAATGAAATAGAAAGATTGGAGGGACTCAAATGGGACGAACAACAGTTTACAACGCAAATCTCACTCAAGCTTGGCCTTCAGTCAGTAAGCCAAACAGACAATTAGTTAAAGAGTTTATAGACTATTGCAAAGCGAATGACCGCAGTGCGCAAACCATCAAGCAGTATGAGGCTCAGTTGAAAGTTTTCTTCTGTTGGAATTACACCGAGAATGAAGACAAGTTTTTCATCGATCTCAAAAAGCGAGATTTTGTGAGATACATTGGTTATTTGCGCGGACTCGGCTTGAGCTCCAATAGGGTGGCTTCTTTAAAGTCTGCCATTAGCAGTCTGTCGAACTGTATTGAGGTTTTGGACGAAGATTTATATCCAAACTTTAGGAACTTGATCAAAAGTCTTGAACCGGTGCACAAAGAACCAGTACGTGAAAAAACGGTGTTGACTGACGAACAAGTCGAAGAGTGTTTGGACAAACTCTTGACACAAGGTCAGTGTCAAATAGCCTGCGCACTCGCATTAAGTTTTGCGTCGGGAATGAGAAAGGCCGAATTGACCAGGATGAAGGTTGAGTTTTTTGATGACGCACATTTAATTCTTAATGGTAAAATGTATAAAACGGGTGTTATTAAGACAAAAGGACGCGGCTCAAACGGCAAACAGATCCCTAAATATGTATTAAAAAATAAATTTCAACCCTATTTTGATGCTTGGATGAAACAGCGCGAGGAACGCGGAATAGAATCGCCATGGCTGTTTGTTACTACCAGTGATGGCAAATTTGTTCAAGCAACGGTGTCGCAAATGAATACGTACGCTGAGAAGATTGGTGCGTTGATGAATGTACCTTTTTATTTCCACTGTATGAGACATTTGTGGACAACCAATATGCAAAAAGAAGGTATTTCGGATTCGGCTATTGCTGAAATCCAATCTTGGGATTCTCTTGAAATGGTCAAGAGATATTCAGATATTCCGACAGAAGAGCGTTGGGCTCAATTTTTTGTTGGAGAAGAAGAGGAGTAATATGGAAAATAAGGTTTTATTATCAGATATACTAATCAATTGGTTTAATTGTCGCGATGCTTATAAAGAAGGTAAGACAAATCAAGAGGCCGAGAAGGCTTTACAACAACAGAAACAAGATTTGCTTGTGCAATCTAGACTCACAATGGGTGACAAAACCGCAGCGCTATTATATACAGCCTGGAGTTTAAAAAATAACGAGCATGATGCGGTTGAGGCCACTGTTCGTATAGAGTGTGCAAAAATTTTATACTGTCTTTTGGCTTATTCCAACATTAACAACGATATGGGTGAAATTGCAATGTCGCCGGTCACAATCGATGCTTTATACGATAGCGGAATTGTTGATGATATCTTAAAATTCTGTGAAAGGGATTATAGATATTTAGAACAAATGGTTGACAGAATGTTAAACTATTCAAATCTGTTCAAAATGGTTGAAATGTTTGATGGACTTGACGCTGATAAACTTGCAAAAACGGTGAAAGCTATGAAGAAAACGATACAGGGATTAGACGCTGAAACAGTAAAGAATTTGGCAACAATTACTCAACAAAATGATCCGATGACGGCGGCGGTTGCGGGAGCCCTTTCGGAACACGGTCTACTCAAAGACGATGAGTTAACCAATTTAATAAAAACCACAGACGAATAGGGTGTACTGAATAACGCAATTCTGGGCGGAGCACTTACTCCGCCTAGTTTTGTTATTTGAAAAAAAGAGGGAGGGCGTATGGAAATTAATTTAACTCAAATAGTGGGGGAAATCGTGATACATAATGCAAACTCTCCATCGGCCGCAAAACGGCTAGCGCAACTGCGTCCTCAAATTATGAATTACTTGTCTGACAATTGTCTGTATATTTTTAGGCAAAAAGTGGCAGAAGTCTATCAAATTAATAGTTTTAGGACAAATGTCGTTCCGTTGGATAGGTTTTTGGGCTCCGTGATGTCCGAAGTTGACGGATGGAGCTGTAAAATATTTTTTGATGAGACAATAATCAATTGGGAAGATTCCACAGGGGACCCAATTTATAAAATACATTATATGCAAAATGAAGAATCAGAGGTTCATGATTTATATAGTTATTGGCAAACTCCAATTGATGGGGAGAGAGAGGATGACTATTATACTAAAGAAGCGATTGAAGCTATCGCGAAATTTGTAACTACTGATTTTGTAACTTTCATTAAACAATTAATTCGGAGGTAAGTTATGGCGGATGATATTAATATAAATCTTTCGATTAACGAAACGTTAAGAAAGATACAAGCAGGCGAATCTGGGGTTCCGTTTCAGGCTACCTTAGATACTTCGGGAGGACAGCATACCTATAAGGCGGTTAATTCTGAGATACAAAAATATTTAGAATCACAAAAAGCCACAATTGTGAGTGCTACACAAATGGTAAATCTTTTAACGCGTGGTTATAAGGATTACGACAGCGAAATTCAAGATATTACCAAACAACTCGTTTCAGCACAAGGCGAGACGAAAAAACAATTAGAACAACAATTGCAGGAGATTCAAGATCTAAAGAAATTTAGCGAAAGAAAAGCCCCCGTGGGCACCGAAATTCACAAATTACTCGAATTACAAGAAAAAGGGGAAATTAAATTAAATCGAGCGGTTGAATCGGCCAAATATTTACTTAATAAAATGACCTCTGATTCAAAGGCTTTTGAAGAGTTACGCACCTTGGTAGTACAAGGTAACGCCGCACAGACGCAGAAAAATTTTGAGCGAGCTTTTACTCAAGCACAGAAAATGTACCAATTAAGTGCAAAGGCGGGTTTAACAGGTGGTCAGGCGGAAAAAGCTCGTGCGATGACGCTGGTGCATGACGGCAAGCTATACGTGGTTGCGGGCACAACTGACTGGAGTAAGGGGAGCAAAATTGGAGATTATAAAACCACTTCTCAGTTTCACCCCGAAGGCAACATTATTCAAACAGCAGTTAATGCCAACCTTTTAAGAGCGGAGCAAGGACGCAAAAAAATGCCTGTAAGTGGTAAAATCGTGAATGTTCCTACAACATACACAAGAACACCGGGGCATAATAATAGTGCTGTATATGACATTGAGGTTGGTTCTTATGAACAAATCAACAACATGATGCACAAAGCTCTAGACATTCTTGAAGGGAAACAAAAGACACAAGGGATATCGTTGCCTGGTGCAGTTGTTGGTTCAACCTTACCTCAATACCGTGCAGCTTCGGCTTACTATAATGGACGGCCTTTATCTCAACTTCAGAAAGAATTCGCAAGTGGACAGTTGCCCGCTAACAAACTCAGAGGGCTTATTTGGAAGGGGATTGAAAAAGAAAAAACTGGTGGCACATACGCCGATTTGGCTTCGCGGTTGTTTTACGGAGGGAGTAAATTTTATTCTAAAGAATTTGTAGATGCAATTTATGGAGAAGGAGCGTCAGCCGGAAATAAACATACTCGCCAAGATCAGTTATTTATTCAATCTCTCCGGCAAGCTCGAGACGAAATTGAAAGAGTTCAACAAGCACAACAAGAACCAGGTTATCTTAGCGAATACGATACACGACATGACCAAGAGAGCATTCGGGAACTTTTTGGGGATTGGGGGGTTAAGCAACAAGAATATCGCAAATATCAGCTTGAAGATCCTACCGCAGACGTTGCGGGGTTCCATATTGAACGTATGGGGGATATTGGTAACAAACCTATTCACAAAGGTGATCCTCAAAAAATCGCACATCTCTTATCACGAACTTATGCCGCTTCGAATGTATACGATGCGGTGTATGGAGATCTTGTATCTGATTTAAATCAAGCGCGGCAAAGCGAAGGGGAAGAACCGCTGACCGTTTTTGATATCTTGTCTGGGCAACAACGCCAAGAGTATGACCTGTCTAAAAAGTTACAACAACGATTTGCTGACTGGCGTTCCTCAAATGAAGAACAACCATTTTCTTATATTGATGCGTTTAAACAAATTGCCCAAGGGGGAGTTTTCCCTGGACAAACAGAAAGTTTTAGTCGTTTAATGAGTTGGATGAATCGATTGGCGACTGCTTACCCATCTTTATATGATACACAACAGGCAGATATGGAAGATATTTTTGTCAAATATGGCCTGGGAGGGGGGAAACAGTCCGCAGCCTTACGTGACGCCACCTTAATTGGGGGAATATTTGGGAATCAGAGTTATGTCGACTTAACTTCTTCGGCTAGAATCCCAGAAAACCAACTGGTGCGACTAGAAGAAGAAGAAAAAAAACTGCAAGAACAACTTGGCGAGATAGGACGACAAATTAACAACGATCCTGATTTTGGGTTGGGGGTTGACGATAAACGCCTAGAGCAAGAGTATGATAATTTGTTTAATAAATTGTTGCAAACGCGGGGAAATATTGATAAATTAAAAGAATCAATAGCAGTTACGCACGAGGTGCCGTTGCTCAATAATTTAACCCCACAAGAAACAGAACTATTGCTTAAACAAAAAGAGGCGCGTTCAGAAGCGTTCACCGCCTTTGCCCCATTAATACAGAGAGAAGCCCAAGAAGCCCCGTTGGAGGGGCTATATCCTCCGCCAGAGTACAAAACGCGTGGAGATGCGGTTTATAAATTAGACACAATCTATGAACCAACATCGTTAGATAATCAAGAATTAGCAGACGCTTTTCAACAATTGGCCTCATCAACACAAGAGGCGGCCACTCAAACAGCGGTTCAAACAGTGCAACAAGTGGCGCAAGTGGTTAAAAAACAAGCCTCTCGGGCAAAAAAAACATTACCTTCTGGTTCGGGTTCTGGTTCTGGTTCTGGTTCTGGTTCTGGTTCTGGTATAACGCCTGTACAAGTTTTTGGTAGAAGTGCAGCAGATTTGCGGGATTATATTCAAAAACAAATTTTAACCGACGAAGAGGGTAATATAATCGGGAAACTCTATCGAGCCCAACAACCTCGCACCTATGTTGATTATGGTTCTTACAATGATTTACAGGGGTGGCAAACCGCGTTTAGAGATAAAACTCGAGAAGAAGCTGAGGCAGATCTACGTGGTCGATTTGCTGCGCGGCGAACAAAAGAAAGCGGTGAGTTATACGCCAATGATGAAAAAACATTACAGCAAATTTTAGACAAAACATTTGGAGAAACTGTTAAGAATAATCCATTGTATAATGAAGTTAAGAGTATTCATGAGGACACAGCCGCAATTCGCAATAGTGTGGCAAACTTACCAGAAGATTGGAATTCGACTGAACTACAACGGTTGTTTGCTCAAGTATCTAACACTTCCGGGAGCAGTACCAGTTTTACCAATTTGATCCGTAATCGTTCGGCGAGCTCATCACAACAGCCCGCGACTAAAGATTTAAATATCTATAAAAAAAACACCCAATTAATTACCAATTATCAAAAAGAGATTGAATCGTTAGAAAAAACCTTGGCGACGACCCCCTCATTGTTAGGGAAGGGGCGTGACGCAATTGAAAAAATGATTCTAATGCGCACGCAAGACAAACAAGTGCTGATTGACGAAAACAACCTGATGCTTGCCCAAGGTAAATTAACACAACAAGAAGCCGACGCCATTGAAGCAGTAGCGAAAGCTCAGCGAGCTTACAATTCAGAAAAGATTAAAGCTTCAAAATACGGGGCTGGCAATTTTCTTGATGTTCTTGGCGCCAATATTAAAAACACAATTACTCGTATGTTTGACTATACGGGCGTATATAGAGTATTGAATAAATTAATGGCGTCCATCTCGAAAATTATCCAGTTAACCAAAGAGCTAGATACGGCAATGTTTAACTTACGTGTTGTCACAGGTGGCTCGCGTGAAGACGCCACGGGATTAATTCGAGATTATCGAGCATTGGCCGATCAACTCGGTGCAACAACTGTTCAGATCGCAAATGCGGCGAACGAGTGGCTTAACTAAAAGTCTAGGTCACTATAAATCCCTTGAATTGCTGGAAGTTCCTAAAGTTATATAAACCACAACATAAAGATGAAATAGGCTTAAGTGTGATGGTTAAAAAATTATATAAATTGGATAATCAGCAGCCAAGCCCCGAATAGGGGAAGGTTCAAAGACTATTATGTACATTCAAGTGAATGGAAGCGGGGGATGGGAATAAAAGGAAACTTTTATTTACCAAAGATATAGTCTGAACTTTTATGAAAATAAAAGAAAATTTTGAGACATAAAAATTCTCTTAATCTTTTGAAACGTAACGAAGTTCAAAAGTAACACAATTATAGACAAGGTTACGAGGCACAACAAGCTGGAGAGCTTATTACCGCCTCAACTTATTTAAGTAAACTGGGTATGATTGACGCCGGTCAGGCAACTGAGTATTTAACCTCAATGATTAAAGGGTTTAAATTAGAGGTGTCTGATGCCGTTAATGTGGTTTCGAAACTGACAGCAGTTGACATGAAAGCAGCGGTGTCCGCCGCAGATATTGGTGCTGCTTTGCAAAACGTTGCCACGACAGCGCAACTGGCGGGCGTGTCGTTAGACGAGACGATAGCCTATGCTTCAACAATCATTGAAACCACCCAACGCGACGCGTCGAGTGTGGGTATGGCCTTGCGTACAATTATGTCCCGTTACGGCAACGTAAAAGCGGGCGCTTATACAAAAATGAATCTCGAGGCATCGTCTGATACCGATCTCGAGAATTTAAACGATATAGAAAAAGTATTGGGTAAAATTGGTATCAGTATTCGATCGACCAATACAGAATTTAGAAGTTTTAGCGACGTTCTTGACGAACTGAGTGATAGGTGGATTAATCTTGACAACGTGTCGAAAAACGCGATTGCTACAGCTATGGCCGGTGTTCGTCAACGCGAGCAATTCCTTGTGTTGATGGAAAATATGGATCGTGCGGAAGAACTAGAAGAGGTTTCGGCGCATTCACAAGGTACGGCCGAAAGCAAGTATGCCGCATATATGGAAACCATTCAAAGCGCATCAAATAGACTGCAATCAGCTTGGGAAAACCTCGCTATGACTTTGGAGCAGTCGGGACTCGTTAAATTGTTTACCGATTTGTCCGTTGTTTTAATGAAAATACTTCTTCCCTCCATTCGAGCTGTCGGGACAGCTCTGATTCAATACAACGCTTTTAAAGTTCCTCTTTGGATGAAAGAGTTTTTCTCTGTGGGTAAGGGGAAGAGTTTTGTGAGTGGATTAGGACCCACAAGATTTGCACAACATCAGCAAGATTGGAAGGCGTCCAAACTAGAAGATATACAAAAGAAAAAGACCGAAGAGGCTGTAGCAGCGGCCAATAACAAATTGGCTCAATCTGCAACTGGTACAGCTTCTGCGCTAGACCAAGTTGCCGAGAGTGCGTCACAAGGGGCCGCCGCCGAAGCGCAAGGAACCAAAGAGGAAAACAAAAACACAAATGCTACTTCGCGAGATACAAAAGAAACTCAAAAACACGCCAAAGCAGTTGCTCAAGATACTAATCAGCAAAAAACAGGTGGAGTTCCTGGAGAAACGACGGGAGAAGATGGGAAAGTAAAAAAATATTTCAAATCCGTCCCATCTAATATTCCTGGAGCCGCACTCGGGGGATTGTTTAGTGGTATAACAACTGGCGTTGGTACAGAAGGATCTACAGAGGCTAAAGTAGTTGCTGGTGCTTTTGCGGGTGGTTTAACAGCCATTGGAGGAGCACTTGGGGGGCCAATTGGAGCAATGATAGGTTCCACGATTGGGAGCTTTGCCGCTGAGCCTATTGCCAATGCGCTTGACAAAGAAGAAATCAACCGTAAAAAAAGAGTGGCAGAGGCGTCTAAACTCTTAGAAACTTTAAAGGCTCAAGAAACCGCGCTTCAAAACGTTGTTGAAGTTTCCAAGCAAGATAAGTTACTTTCGGATGATGTGAAGGCTATTCGTGAAAATGTGGAAGCTATAAAAGCAGCATCGGTAGACAACAAAGTTCTTGAGGATACTTTTAAGAGTTACTTGTCTTCAGAAGATGGGGTTAAATTACGCGAAACATTTGGCGCTGCCTCATTAGACGAGCTTTATAGAAACATTGATGATTACTTAGCAGATGAAAACAAATCCAGCGAAAGCCGGACACAGTTAGCACAAGCGTTGCAAATCGCCAATATTCGAGCGCAAAAGGCCGCCTATGAACAATCCAAAGAAGGACAACAATTGACCGCAGACGAGCGAAAAAAACTCTTGAATTATACGATGCAAGAAGCGTATTTACGCAGCGGTGTTTCCTCAATGGGTTCTATGGAATTAGCACGCAAGGGTATCTCTTGGGTTGAACAACAAGTGGCGGATAAGGCGGGACTGTCGTTAACGACGGAAATAAGAAGATTAATTCAACTAATGATGAAACGAGACACCTCCACCTCGATACAATCCCTTTTAGCTGGCGGGCAATTCACTTTATCTGATATTGTTAACAACACTTATAAATTGGATACGAATGTGGTTAATGAACTCTTAGATCAGGCTGCTAATGCCCTTGGGCGTTCGGTGGACGATGTGAAACAAAGTGTGGATAAATTTGGTTCGTTAACAATTGGTGAGTTGAATTCCACATTTTCAGATTTGCAAGAACAAAGTGAAAAATTGATAAATTATTTTTCAGAAATGGCTTCCACTGGCAAAGTGTCGCTGGATTCATTATATCAAATTATTCAAGCAAATGGTAACGAGGCGGGTGCATTAACAGAAGCCGGAGTCTTTAGTATTGCTAATAAAACAAAAGAGTATTATGCAAATAAAACCCGTTCTCTATTTGAGGACTGGTCTGGCGGAAACGCCTCGGGTTCCCAGATTTTTAAAGCTATGGTATCTAACGAAAGCCAGGGTTTTGTTGATATGATGGAAAAAATGGGGTTTGGCGCGGATAATACATCTTTAGACGATTTGTATCAGGCGTTAAGTTCTGAAGACTTTTCAGACGAACAAATCACCGCCTATGGCGATATATTAAATAAATACAAAAACGCATATGTTGAGGCGTATTTGAATGGAGCCGAAAATATAAGACAGGTGGTTCAAGAAAGCTGGAATAATACTGTATTGGCTGCGATACAATCCAATATTGATAAACGTTTGGAAAGAGAGCAGACAGCATTAGAGGAACAAAAATCGGCCCTAGAGCAAATTAATAAGCAACGAGAATACGAAAATAAACTTATTGAAGCTAAAATTAAACTCGAAAATGCTCAAACTGAAAAAAAGAAGGTTTGGAGAGAGGGTGTTGGTTGGGTTTATGAGGCAGATACGGCGGCAATCGCTGATGCGCAAAAAGAACTCGAAGAACTGGATAATGAAAAACAAATCAACAAACTACAAACTTTGATTGATGAATTACAAGGTCAACGAGATTGGATGACCAAAATTGTCGACGACAAATCCTTTGAAGAGGCTCAAAAGTTTATGCAGTCTTGGTCGGGTAATATCACAGACACAACTGAACTGATAGAATTGTGGACCAAACGGTTAAACGATCCCAAGCAATTTTCCTTGTTTTCGTCGGCCGATAAGGCACAACAAAAAGAAGAGCTGGAGGAATGGAATAAGAGTGAAGATAGCTATCGTAAGGCTGCGGCCAAAAAAGCCTTAAAAACGGCGTATGACGATTTCATCAACACCAAAGGTGGTGGATGGTTACAGTCAAAAGGAACCAAGGATGCGGCGTCAAACAAGAAGGCTCTATATGATAATTTGGACAATGTGGAAATTGAACAGTTTAACACAAATCGCAGCGCTTTTGAAGATGCCTTTAACAATAAATACCTGTCTAATAAAGATAAGGCAGAGTATCTAGAATTGTTTGAAAAGAGTAATGAAAGTTCGGGCGGCGTTGGGGCTATTTCTAGTTGGAATTCGTTAAATAGTGCAATTTCATCCACCAGCAAGGGTTGGTATGGGTGGTGGGCAAATCCCAATGCGACTCAGAAATTCTCAAAAGTGGTGATCACAAATAAAAAGGTGGACTCTTCGCTTATTAAAGATTATTCCTCGACTAGTCCTTCTTATTTGTTTTATTCTCCTGCTAAAAACCTGTGGTTCGATCCACTAGAAACTAAGGAAATAGATCTGGGGTATAAAGCCGCAGACATCATTAAGGGCGGACGCAATCGTTTTATTTATGATTCTGGAAGTAAAAAAGTGTACTATATTGATGCTAACGGGACAATATATGAAACATATGCAGGCGAAGGTGAACTCCCACAAGACGACTTCTCTTCACACGCAACAGGCACTCTATCTACCGCCGGTGGCCTCTCTCTGGTCAATGACGATCCTCAATATGGTCTTGAAGGCATCATTACTCCTCAAGGTACTTTGACGGCTCTTCCGTCGAAGTCTGGAGTTGTTCCCGCCGACCTTACGCGCAACGTATGGCAACTGGGCGAGGTTGCTCCTAATCTGATTAAACAACTTGTGGACATCAACGGCAAGTTCAGTCACACAACAGGGTTCGGAACCGACGAATCGTTTAATGTTGAACATCTGGATGTTCATATGGTTGCTCAACCTGGGTTTGATATGGATGACTTTGTGCGACAACTTCAAGCCGCGCGTAATCTCACTAGACATTCTTAATGTATTTTAACTTATTTTACGCAGATTCCCCATTTATTAGGGGATTCTGCGTTGAAATAATAAAATCTTCATTTTATTTGAAGGTTGATAACGAGTTTTTAGCGACGTTCTCGGAAAAACGTCTCTTCCAAAATACTTTAGGGGGCTTAGTCCCGAAGGAGTGAAACATGAGTTATAAACTAACCCAAACGGGGCAAGAAGTTCAAGCGTTGCTCAACCAGATTAAGAATGGTGGGCAAGCACAAGTCACTGATGCTGTATTGTATACCCCACAAAATCTTGAAGAAAAAGAACAAGAACAAGCAAGGAAAAATATAGGTGCTTTGGGGACAGATCAGTTGCCTAAAAAGGTAAGCGAATTAGAAAACGATGCAGGGTATACGACCTCGGCAGAGGTTGAACAATTAATACCAGCTATACCCACATCGCTTCCACAAACGTCTTCAAATATTATTCAGGGCGAATTACCAACCACCGGATGGGTAAAAGACACTTGGCAAAATGCCACTTTCCCATTATCGGGATACTATTGGACCGACGTGGCTTATGGCGACGGAAAGTTTGTTGCTGTTGCCGAACGTTCCGGAGGCACATCTAGTACAATTTCGGCTCAACAGGGAGTATATTCCAAAGATGGTATCACATGGAATACAATGAACTTGCCATCGGCACAACATTGGGGGAAAATTTGTTATGGCGCTGGGGTTTTTGTAACCTTGTCAAACGGCAACATTGTACCAGGTGTGGGTGATACTACCGACAGCTTTGCTGGTGCGTGGTCTACAAATGGTACAAGCTGGACCCAGTTCAAAGCTCCTTTAAAAACCAGGTTTGGTCCCTTAATATTTGGGAAAGACAAGTTCCTGGCCATTACAAACGAAAGTGGAATCACCTCACATCCTTATATGTATTCGACCGATGGAAAATCATGGGTGTCACAAACGGGTTTCCCGATTGTTTGCGCAGATATTACTTATGGAGCAGACAAGTTTGTTGCAGTGGACGACGGTGGTACAATAGCTTATTCAAACGATGGGCTGAGTTGGACAAAGGCAACCATATCTAACATGCCTGGGCACGATCTGGATCGGTGTCGTATTTGTTATGGTCAAGGGAAGTTTGTTATCTTAACCGAAACCCACTACTCTGGAATGGCCTGTGGTTATTCCATGGACGGACTAAACTGGTCCTGGACAATACTGCCCAAATCTATACAAGATACATTTAATCAGGTGACAAACATTGCGTATGGTAATGGGGTATTTATCGCAGTGGACGACTCCCAGTATTATGGCTCTTCCCAGTGTTTATATTCTTATGATGGTGTTAACTGGTCTTTGTGCGATTTCACAGGGAGTGGTTCATGGGTTAAGGTTGTTTGTGGTAATGATCGGTTTGTTGCACTTGATACAGTGGGATATAGCGATAGCACCGGAGTTAATTATTGGGTGGCCACGCCCTCGTTAAATAAATATACGTATTCAATTTCGGATTCGGAACTTGATACTCATTCTGATGTGGTTATGACATTAGAGGATGAACACATAATAAACCCTGCGACCATGCAGAATCAACATATGATAGTAATGAGAGACACTGTCCCTTCAACCCCTATTACGTATAAGTATAAAAAAAAACAAACGAGCGGGAAAGGACAATTTACTATTGTAAATTCATTTGTGCCTACTATGCCTGAGATTCCCACACGGGTTAGTCAATTAGAGAACGACGCTCATTATGTTACTGAAAATCAGGTGCCCGTTGCTCTTCCTCAAAAAACTGGCACAATACAAAGTGGCATCTTACCAACAGTTGGGTGGAGTCCGTTTGATGGAGATTGGCAAGAAACAACAATGCCTTGGGAGCAACCCTGGAACGATGTTGCCTATGGTAATGGGAAATTTGTTGCCATAGCAGAACAAACGTCGCGTGGCGCTTATTCTGAAGATGGTATAACATGGAAACAGATGAACATGCCAGTTTCGGCCTATTGGCAAAGTATAGCTTATGGTAATGGGAAATTTGTTGCTGTGTCGTACAAGAATTCAACAGTGAGTGCTTATTCGCTCGACGGTGTAAGTTGGACTCAAACAACGATGCCCGCGAGCGCCGAGTGGGGTAGTGTTGTTTATGGGGCGGATAAATTTGTGGCGATCGCCAATCAGAATGATCGTGCGGCATATTCGTTGGACGGTATCACTTGGGTTGAGACGACGATGCCGTCTAATTCTCCTTGGCTCGACATCGCATATGGTAATAATAAGTTTGTTGTCGTTAGTTATGAAGGGGGTAATTTAGCTTACTCAAACGATGGAATCACTTGGGAACAGACCACCATGTTCCCATCTGCCGGCTGGAGAAGTATTACTTATGGCAATGGCGTATTTGTAGCTGTTGAACGTGAGAGTAATAATGCGGCCTATTCTTCCGACGGGATCAACTGGACGATGACAAAATTGCCAGCAAGCGGGTTTTGGGGGGACGTGGTCTATGGTAATGGTTTGTTTGTGGCAACCATAGGAGATGGCTATGCCGCCGCGTATTCTCGCGATGGTATTAATTGGACCTCGTTAGGTAAAACAACTAGTGATTATTGGGATGTGGCCTATGGCGATGGCAAATTTGTTGCTGTGTTTTATGGTCAAGCGGGGGCATGTTTAAAACTCGCTCCTGGGGTTGTGTACACTATTCGTGATAACTCAATTACAGAGACCAGTGACGTGTTAATGGAAGTGTCAGACAATGGGCAAATTAAAGCACACGGAGTGTCCAAATATAACATCACTATCATTCGCGACACAGAACCCACAACCTCAGTTCCATATACTTACAAAGTTAGGGAGACGAACAATCAAGGGCAATTCATAGTAGTCAATAATTATTTACCCAATATACCCACGAAGGTGAGTCAACTAGACAATGATGCTCACTATATTACCGAATCTCAGGTTCCTACTAAAATTAGCCAGCTCACGAACGATATGGATTATGCCACTGTAGGACAAATACCGACAAAAGTGAGCCAACTTGATAACGATCAGAATTTCACGAGCAACATCGGAACTGTTACACAAGTAAAAATCAACGGATTTATTAAAAATCCGCAACCCAGTGGTCTTATCGATCTTGGTAATATTACACCAGAGCCTACGGATTGGACAACGGTGCCTATCACTACGGCTTTAGAAAACGGAAAGACTTATGTCGTTAAACTTGACACCACGCCTTATCCCTTGACCGCAATCTTTACAATGAGTGCAGCTCTGGATGCTATTGATGCCAACGTTGTTGGTGGCACACAGCAGGGAACAGACGGTGCATCCACATATGAATTAAAGTCTGCAACCATCACGGTGAAAGATAGTAAGTTAACTGGACTCAAATCGACTAACCTGGTTTCTAATGCTAATCCCGGTGCGGCGAATTTGGCTTATAGCGAGTCAACGTTTGCTGATTTGGGCATTACGCAATATCACTATATTGAATTGTTAAATTCTGTTGGCGGCGGAATGTCTGGCAAGGGGGTAAACTATACCGCGATTAAAGACACGCTCGCCATAGACAAGTGGACAACTGATGAAATTCACGTTGAAGGAGAAATCTTACCCACAACAGAAACTATATTGATGACTTTCGATAGCACGGTGCAACACACTATCGATAAGACAAAAGAAAACACCTTATTGATTGGACACGCGACGGCGGACGAACTGAAAAACATTGGGTATTGGGCTTTTGATGGACAATCGGTGGTTGTAAATATAATTTTAGCTACCGAGCCAGATACCAATACCCCTCTTCAAATGGTATTTAACGAAACAACTGATGTGTATTACAAATATGCTCAAATAGATAACAACGGCGTCGAAGGGGCGGCATTATATGTTTACAAATCTGATAGTGCAACGTATAAAGCGGGCGATATTGTTTTAGTCATAAGCGCAACCATGTCGGCCACCGCTCCCGATTGGATAAAATGTAGCACGTTAACACCCTCTTCGGAGCTTGAAGGAATGTCGGCAGTTAATTTTTACGGATATACGTTCCCTTCGGATTTAACAGGAACTTCTATTACCATAGATGTTTTGTGCACAAAAACAGATAGTCCTGATATACGCAAAACTTTGCTGATGCCGTATGTGGGCGCCGAAGAGATTGAAGGTAATAAGCTCCATATATACACCTATCAGCCAACAACCGAAGAGGAGGTACAGGCCTTTCCAATGGCTTTTATGGCTTATGTATTGACCTCAAACATACCTGAGGTTGCACCGGCTGGGACAATAATTGTGTTCGGCAGAGATCAAAGTTCGGGGAGTGACCCTAAATATGTTTTCTCAAAGCTTTTTTCTTTAACGACTTCGGGGATGGCGCCCGTAACCTACACCTACTCAAACGAGAATATCAAACTTGAATCTGCGATAAAAGTATATTTAAATGACAGTGAAAATATTCAAATCGTTGACAGACAAGAGGGGTATGTCCAGTTTAAGCGTGCTAAGGTGGCAAATATTCCGTTTAGTATGGAGATCCTTGACACGGAAGAAGAAGGGTTACTGCGTTTATTTAACTCTTATGTACCACAAAAAGTTAGTGAGCTACAAAATGATGCTAAGTATCTAACAGCCCAAAATTTGGACTATAATTCTCCAATATCTCTGAATAAAGCGGATGATGGGACGGTTACGATTGGCATATCATCAACCGATAGTGTAGCCTTTGCTCAATACACATCTTCACAAACCACCGGCACTTTTGCGGTTGATAAATGGGTTGCAGAAAGTGGTTATTATACTTACACCATTTCAGATTATTCGATTTCGTCGCGTACTGATATTATTATGAACGTGAACACTCCAATAGCGCTATTGGCATTAAGTCTGACCAATTTTACACTCAAAATTAAAGCTGCAACCAAACCGACGGAGCCAATTGAGTATTCTTATAAACCATTAAGAACCGATACGCGTGGGCAATTCACAATTGTCAATAGTTATATACCGACGATGCCAACCAAGGTGAGCGAATTAGAAAACGACAGTGGTTATATTACTCAGTTAGTAACCGAGACACTACAAGGCACAAAACGATATAAGACATTTGAGGATTTAACCGACTGTGTATTAGAGTTAGGACAATATGACGCGGAGGGTAAGTATGTATATTGCGTATAATAAATTAGATGGGAGGAGTCAATTATGGCAACATTAGGAAGTCTGCCCATCGGGGCAAAAATAAAAGTACCACACTCTGTGATGGGGGATATCGTATTTCTCAAGTGCGACCAAAATCATACGGGTTATCCCGAAAACTCGACAACGCTCATCACGGACGAACTCATTTTACTGCGTGCGTTTGACGCAAAAGAGCCGAACAACACGGACAGCAATAGACGAGATTACGGCAATAACCGCTATTCCGTATCGAACATAGATCATTGGTTGAACTCGACGGCTTCTGCGGGACAATGGTATTCCCCACAACACGCGACAGACCAGTCTCCAAACAGCACGAACGTTGTGTCACAAAACCCTTATGACACGGACGCAGGGTTTTTGACGGGTTTTGACGCAAGATTTGTTTCTGCAATTCAAGACACCACAATCAAGGTCGCACGCAACACCGTAACGGACGATGGCGGTTACGACACGCTTGTAAGGAAGATTTTTTTACCGTCGTTGGCAGAACTTTTTAATCAAGCCGAAAACTCGATTATGGAAGGCTCGCTGTTACAATACTTTCAAGCAAATACAAACGCAATTAGAATAGCGAAAATATCCAACTATTGTGCAGAAGATAACAACAGTCATTCGGGCTCGTCAAGCGTTACAGCGGATTCAGCTCACTATTATTTATTGAGAACACCAGATTCGTCGAAATCGTACTTTGTCCGTATTGTCCTTGCGGCTGGTTCGCTGGACTACGATTATGCGTACATCGGGTACGGCGGGGTGCGGCCACTGTGTAACTTAAACTCCACGCTCCCTGTTTCTGATCAGCCTGATAGTGATGGGATATACCAGCTTCAATACCCTGTGGAGATTGTTGGTAACAACGACCCCTTGGGCACGTTTGTTTTTCCATTTGTTTATAAGTATAATATACTTAATGCAACCGGCGTCACCGTGGTTGAGACATTAAATCAAACACAAGTGCGTAGTTATACCGCAACAGGGGATGAGGAACAAACCTTCGCTTTAACAAATGAACTATGGGCTGCTGTACCAAATGGAGATAATGCCATTCAAATTACCGCGATTAAGGGTGAACAAACAGTTACACAAACGAAGCATTTTGTCAAAAACTCGACTTTGCAACTTAAATATACTGCGAGTCCATCCACAATAACACAACCTACAGCAATTAACGTAGAACTAGATTATACCAAACCCTTTGGCGCAGATTTAGAAGTGTTGGTATGTAACAATGGCAACGATGCACAACCCGCTTGGGAAGATATGACCACGGCGGTCAAAATGGGGGCAAATCACGTTTTTAAGAATGCGACCAAGACTGCAGAACAATGGAAGATTATGTTACAAGTTTCGATTACGCGTAATTCATCCACAGGTGATATAAAACTATTTGGAATTAAAACCACGCTAAATGATAGCGAACCCACAACTTAATTCATTTTTAATGTCTGGGTGGCTAAGTTAATTAGCCCCCAGACAACAAATAAAACAATACTTTTCTTCGGGAGGCAATGATATGCCAGACACAAATCGATTTAATAAAAAATGTAAATTTTTAATTCCCGATGGGAATTTTTATTTGTGTGCCGCAACCGAAAGCGACCGCATTAAGAATTGCATCTCATTTTGCCCAACCGAGTGCAAAAAATTTCAAAGTAAAAAAGGTAAAACAGCCGAGGATTCCTCGGTAATTGAAGGAGGTCCAAATGGCAGTTTATAAACCTACTTATTGTTACCCTTATCTTGAACCCGTGGATTTAACCATCCCGGATGGTGAAAAATATTTCACTTGCCAAATTGACACGTCAAATATTGCAATCACGGGTTACAAGATTGAGGTTTACGACGAAAACAATACGCTGGTATTTCCAAACAAGAGCAATAAAAATAAGATTAGCCCTATTAGTGAATTACCAATTGTAACAAATATAGATGGTTTAAATGGAAGCGAATTGCGTATCCCATTTATTCAGCATTTTGACGACAAAATCACCACATCCTATAATGCAATTTATTTTAGGGCAACAAAGTATGTGGATTATTATCAGTCAGAACCATTAGTAACGGAAGGGCGCAAGTTCAAAATAGGTGACAATGGCCAACTTTATGTAAAAGAGAAAGATTCTCAAACCTACGAACCAATGGTGATTGACGGGTCTCTCATATTTGTAGGGGATACGGTTGTAGCCAAAGACCAGCTCTACACCGTAACCACATCTGGTGTTGCGGCTGCCCCTGCGCTGACAGAAAATGATATTATCTACGTTAAAAGTGGATACACACACGCGGGAAGCATTTTTCAATACAAAAATGAGAAGTGGGTCGAATCCACAGACGGTGTGTGGGTAGATTGCGACAAGCACCAGCTATCTTTGTCTAACAAAGGCAAGACATATAAATGGCAAATAACCTTATACTCCGGTTCTAAAGGGATCACTATAGAACCGAAACCTACCGCTTCAGAGGACGCAGGTTCCCAAAAACTTGTTGCGCGTACAATCAACTACGACGAAATGGCCGATTCCGAGTTTGACACACTGTTAACTAGTGGAACAATTCTGGGTTCAACCGAAGACAGAATTCAAGGTCCGATAAGTGATAAGATTTATGCTAAACAATGGTTGCAGTTGTTAAGAGAAGTGCCTGGGAACACGTGGGCAAACAAAGAATGGGGCGTATTAACACAGTTTGATGGAAGCTATGTTTGGACTGATGGAAAAAACATATATTACTCCCATTTCGAGCAACAATATCAATTAGACAAAAGCACATCCACGTGGCACACAAAAGACTGGGGTGACAAACTGACGTCGTTTGATAGCACCGACATTTGGACTGATGGTAACAAGATATATTATTCTGATTACCTGTATCAATATTGGCTTAACCCAAACAGTTCCGAATGGGAAGAGATAACGTGGGACGGACCACTGACAAGTTTTCAGGGTCGATACGTTTGGACCGACGGAGAAAAGATTTATTATTCACTAAACACCAACCAACAATATTATTTAGGCGAAAATGCCATTTGGGAATCTCAAACATGGCATGGCATTACCCCAACGGCGGGAAACGAGATTTGGCAAACCAACGATGAGATATATTACAAGTATACTCATTATTTAACTAAAGATACCGACGGTCATTTTACCGATACGTGGGCATCTAAAACTTGGGGCGGATTGACGTCATTTGATAGTACCGACATTTGGACTGATGGCGTTAATGTTTATTATTCCCACGCTATTACGGGGGGGATAGAGCACTATCAATTGATAGACAAGATAAACGGGATATGGGCGGAAAAAACTTGGAAAGGGTTCACATTATTCACCGGTCGTGACGTGTGGACTGATGGCGTTAATGTGTATTACTCCCACCATATTCAAAATCAGAATGCGCAATATCAACTTCTTCTTACACCATCTGCCCAGGTGGGCACACGCACTTATATAGAATCATACAGTCAGAGCCTAGGGCATATTTATCCCATTTCTGGGGATTCGCGCGGCTTTAGCAATGATGACCTATATGGAGTAAATCCCGCCACACATTTCGCAGTATATAAATATTCCAACGATCCAGAACACATGACCTCACAAAACTCTGTCGATCAGTCAATCAATTTTGCATTGACAGCAAGTGGAGCAAGTTATACTCAAGAGAACTATTCTTACGAGGTTGAGGGCAAAGACAAGATTGACAAGTTTAACGCCAAGTGCAACGCACTTCAGACAACCCCTTTATGCAACTATAAACACGACGAAGAACAAGATAGTTATACGGCAGATTATGGCGGCCAGTCGGTGCTTATTTGGAATGAAGAAAATTCGACGGCCAACCCGTTAACGGGGTATTTTACGATTAATTTCACCACATCGAAAGGAGCTAACGGCAAGAATATACCTAAGTTTACATTTTTGATGGCTTACGCCTATCGTAAGGTTTCTTCGTATATTGGCAAAGTATTTTTCGTCAAAGATGGTTCGTTTACCAATCAAAATATCGTTTCCAAAGCAGAAGCAACCGGTGACAACAACATCTTATCTTTAGGCGCCCCAATTACATTTACAGAAGAAGAACCTTTGGCGATCTACCCTGACGCAGACGATAAGTTCCATGGTGAGATTTTCAAAAATAGTGCTGGCAAGGTCTATGTTTCTCCGTTTGTTGGGCTACAAGCGGGGGCGAGATTATATGTTTCCGATGGTACGGTTATTAAAGCTACGGATGTTGACACCACTAACTGGGCGGTTACCTACAACCCAGAATCGCCAGCATCAACAGCGTCTTACTCCTCAATCAATCCATTAAAATATGAAATTCGTACCAATTTTAAATCAAGTGATGAAACGCCGTTTTACGCTTATGACTCACCGCGTCTCGTACCTTGGGTTTTAGAGAATCTGGCGGTCGCCAACGAGCATGGACACGAGTTTCTATTAGAATCCGGTGGAGAAATTTTAACAGTGCCGATTTTGTGTTCACAAAAAGTTGATCGTCGTTATATCGAAGTCGGTGGTCAATATTTACAAGCACAAAACAAATTTTGGACTTCATATCGCTGGCTATTGGTCGATGCGTATGGTAATATAATTCAAGATACAGGCAAGCAATATGATGGCGCCATTAAAACAACCTTTTATGGATTAGACGGACCGACGTCTAAGGCGGTTAACCAACATCAAGCGATACCTAATGTCTACTATATTGTGTTAATCGTAGAAGACGAACTTGGTAATATATTGTTAATGGGTATTAAGATTGAGGTTACTATCGATCCTACCGACTTGATAGCACAGTTTTCAGGAGAGTTTGATTGTAAGACACATTCGGTTAAATTGGGCATTCAAGATTATGGTTATCCTGCTTTATCAAAGGACGAAAATAATCAAGCAATCAAGCTTAGTACTGCTGATGGTGTGGTAACGGCACCACCATACGTTGGTTTGCAAGGGGTTGATGAGGTAAACGCCACAGGGAACCTCGTGCCAACGCCCTCGTGGAAGGCTGCTTCAAAAATGGCACTCCCCTTAGAAGGAGCGCAACTGAAGCGATTTTTTAAATACAAAGTTAATCAGATTACTGATATCACACAAACTCCAAGTAAAATGGTTACCAACAAGGAAGGTAACATAGAATTCCACACACAGGTGGAGTTGGATGCTAACTTCTGTGGCGACATCTTCACATATGTGGTTGATATTGGTGACCGTTTTGGCAACACAGATAAATTACGCATTTCATTGGCGTTGCCAGAAAATTTCTTAACATTACAAGGGGGCGATAAGGCATGAAAGGAAATATAGAAAAAATTTACGGCGTAAACCTTGTTGGTTCTCAAGATCCCAATGCGCTTATACGTGTGGATGATGCAGTGGGATTGAATATAACAGTTGGCACCTCGGAAATCACAAGCGATTTTGATAGTTGCTATCCTTGGAGCGATATTGAAGAGGTGACAGACAAATTTGGGAATGTTTTTGTTAAAATCCCAAAGTTTTACAGCAAAATCACGAAAAACGTAGATGGCACCTATAAGCACCAATTGTCAGGAACGAAACATGAGGGCTTTGACACTTTGTTCAAAATCGGAGAAAAAGAGATTGACTATGTAATGGTTGGCAAATATGAGGGAAGTGGGTCGTCGGAGCGCGTTTATTCCAAGAGCGGGCAAACCGTACTTACAAAGATTACTTGCGATAATTTCCGCACGGCGTGTAAAGCAAACGGCACAGGTTATCAACAATACGATTTTTTAATTGACTTGATTATTAAGGAGCTATGGTTGATCGAAATGAAAACCACCAATTGCCAGTCGATTATGTACGGCTATGTGAATAACAACTCGGCAGCAACAAATACGGGTGCCACAGACAGCGTTATCACTCCGTCCGGTTCACCAGAAAGCAATGCCGATGGCAAACATGCGTGTAAGTATCGCGGTATTGAGAATTTGTGGGGTAATATTTTTACTTGGTGCGACGGTATATCTTTCTCCTCTGACAAAGTTTACGTTTGCACAGACCCTGTGTCTTATATCGCTGGCAAAATTGATGCACCGTACGTTTATCAAGGTAACTGCTCGGTGGGTGACGGCTGGATTAAAAAGGTTGAACCGCTCGGACGCAACCCACTTATACAATACGTAACAGAAATCGCCAGAAGTGGCAACACAACTTATTTTTGCGACTACACGGACGTCAGTAGCTCCGTTCTTGCTGTTGGCGGTGCTTGGAGCGACACGAGGTACGCGGGTTTGTGGTATTGGGCCGGTAGTTATAATCCGTCGGACATGTACTTGCCTATCGGAGGTCGCCTTTGTTATAAACCAGTTGCTTCCTTTAACCCCCTGCGCAACCGTCTCAAATGCACGATTAAGAGCAGCTCCACTACGCTTGATTGCGTTGGATCAACTTTGTTCCCACTAGCCACAACAACTACGGAAGCGTTTTATTTGCAACCTAAATCTTGGGCTGATGACACAACGGGCGATTTAACCAAGGATGGCAACGCAGAGCTTGAATATTTAAATTATTCCCATCCGTTTGACCCAAACACGGGTGAGGAACTCATAAGCTATACCAACATCAACGACTTAATTAACACCAAAGCAAAGAGAGAAATTGGAATATGTTGTTTGCAGAAGGAGAAGCCGACCAACACAGGCGGGCAATACAACGTCTGGACCGACCTAAAACGGGTTCAAATCGATACTCCGGCGGGGCCTCGCGTAGTGCAAACCCAAGAGCCCGCCACATGGGACGATACCAAATTCTGGGTAGAAGGTTGGAACAAAGACACTGATACCCATATGGCACAAGTCAAACGTCATCCACAATTAACTAATAAAACACTCAAGATTGATTGTTATATGAAAAATATTGACGATTTATATACAGGATTGGAAACTTGTACCCTCTCATACGAGGACGGCACTGACGGCAATTCCGGAACTTGGTACCTTAAAAAGCCCGACGGTTCGACGTATATTACGCTCAAGGTTACACAGACACAAGAACAGGAGGGGCAATCATGAAAGAAGGATTAAACAGATATTGTGAAATTTCGTTCTCTGGTCGCTCCGCAGAGTCTGAGACGTACGATATACCAAATGCAGATACAGGAGTTTATACCATTGGCTATGACACCAAACAAAAGGTGTCGTATTTTTACCAAAAACAGTGGGACGGCGAAACTTTTCCCACAAACGTGCAAACGCCTACAAGTTATACTAAGTTGTTTAACGACAATGGCGAAATTGGCTATTTGATAATCACAGACGAGACTTTCCATGCAGAAGCCGATTATGGGGTATATAAAATAGCTCCTGGTACTCCAGGTAACTCTTATTCGATTTACAAAAAAGAGGTGGCCGATGGTATTACGTACTATTCACCGGTGGCGATTGGAACTACTCAAACGACGGTGTACGACTTCAACGTCACCGCTGGGCGAGAATATCAATATATTGCTTACTCTGCCGAAGGTAATCCAACTGCGATTCAAAAACTGGCACAACCAATAAAAGTAGATTGGGATTGCTGGAGCTTAACAGAGCTCACGCCGGTTCAAATAGACACGGCCAGCCCAGCTATCAAAAAAGCTTACATAGCAAACCCGACGAACGTTTGGTTGTTCAAATATGACGTAGAATCAGGCGATCAAGCGCAGAACATTTCTAAAACAGAACAAAAGACGCTTGGTCAGTTCCCGAGGTTCGCTCACGGCCGCCAGAATAACATTTCCAGTTCTGTAAGTTGTTATTTGGGCAGCGAAATTATCAATTTGGGATGTTTAACCGAGGAGGAGAAGATTCCGTATGCACAAGGTTATCTGGAAAGACTTCCTTGGAAATCTCATTTAACTACCAACCAAAAGGTTATGATGTTGCAAGAATGGCGTAAAGTTGTGGCGTCGAAAAATCCAAAATTAATCAAAGACCGCAAAGGGCAAGCCTTCATTGTGCAAATCACCAGCGGTTCAAACAAACCAACCGACAACATCGGTTATCAGCCCGACAAAATCAATTTCAGTTGGACACAAATTGCCTCACTGGATGATACAATTATTACGGGCGACAATTAAAATTTTTCTTCAATTCTTTAGGAGGTGCAAAATGGCTCGAATTATAAAAACTATTGGTTTAGCGAGCGGAGATGTATTATCATTAAGTGTTATGAGTGGGGATACTTACTTAGATTCTAATGTGAGTATCCCAGAGCTTAACGATTTAATCAACTCTCCGATTTTGCGCCCCCGATATAGAATTTTCCTTCTTCATCCCGACGAAACAGTCGATTATCAAATTCCCGATGAAGATATTCTATTAAGTGGTTCGTCTTATAGTGAACAATATCAAAATGGTCAACGTCGTTCGTTATCGTTTTCACTCTATAATACGGATAAAAAATATACCCCCTCGGTCAACACCCTATGGGCGGAAACTAAATTCGCCCTCGACTTGGGTATTGAAAAAGATGACGGGAGCATTATCTGGAAACGCAGCGGTGTTTATGTGGCCTCGTCACTGACACCGTCGGAAGATCCAGACTCCCAAACCGTCGCCGTACAGACTGGTGACAAGTTCTCGATTTTCGAGGGGAAACCTGGTACACTTGAGACCAGTTATGAGATTCCTACAGGAACAGACATTGAAGATACAATTAGAGGGATTTTGCTCGGTTCAAAGGGTAATGGATACCCTTTGGATCCGGCCCCCATTATTTATCACTCAAGTTTTAAAGGGAAGAAAACTCAATCTAAAATTAGCAAATCTGCGGGTGAGACTCTCGGTAGTATTTTGCTGGAATTGGCTAACCAGTTGTCAGCAGAAATGTTTTATAATTCTAATGGTAATTTAACAATATTACCGACACAAGAAACCACGCTGGATATAGACAAACCTGTTATCTGTGAATTAACTGACAGCAATGGAGATTTTTCAGGGCTGTCGTTTGGATTACAGGTTAATAGCATTGTCAACCGTGTCGTTGTTATAGGCGCAACAGTGGATGGAAAAGTTTATACTGCAATTGCAGAAAATGACGATCCAACTTCACCGCTTTGCTATCAACGAATTGGTTACAGAACTGGGCCGGTTGTCAACGATAGTAACATTACGTCGCAAAGTTTGGCTGACGACAGGGCAAAATATGAGCTGAGAAAACAATTGATTCTCAAGTCGTCAGTAAGTACAAATATTAGTTTTAATCCTCTGCTGTCGGTTAATAATTTGATCGAAATCACGGATGAGTTCTTCGGATTAGACCACGAGAGGTTTTTGTTACAGGGCGTATCGTGTAGTTTGGACTATTCGGGCGCAATGTCGATTACAGTATCAAACGTACGCAATTTACCATTTGCATCACGAATCTAGGGGGTAATTTATGGACAGAACAAGTTATGACTTTCTAGATGTGCTAAAGGGGACGATTGACGACAAAGTGTCCACACTTGATCAAACTATCTATTGTAAGGTGGTTGGTGTTAATGAGGACTACACGTTAGATGTCACAATCGTACCCGATGAGCACACTCGTGTCAGAAACGTCGTGAACGCTTCAAAATATGAATTTCAGATGGGTGATTACGGCATTTTATATAAGATTGGTAATAATTTAGCTAATGCGTTCATTATTGCTAAATTAGGACCGTCGTATGCCGATAATCAGCCCTTGAGTAAACAAGTGGCCGATGAGAATGTTGGCAACAATAATTCTGAGGGGACTGTGGTCAACAATTATTATCAAATCACCCAAACCGCCCCCACATACACACATTTGCAAAGCACTCCAGCCGCAACTTGGACTATCAATCACAATATGGACAAATATCCTAGTGTGAGCGTGGTTACTAGCGCGGGGGACATCGTTGGTGGAGCAGAAGTCAACTATATTGATAAAAACAAATTAACAATCAGTTTTTCGGCAGCTTTCAGCGGTAAAGCATATCTGAACTAAAAAAGGAGAGTATTATGAGTCAAAAATGGTTTAACGGATTAAATTTACAACAAAACCAACTGGAAAATGCTGTAATTCAAAACTTGGCTAGCGATCCCTCGTCGGGAAAAGCTGGTCAAATTTATTACAACACCACAGATAATGGGTATAGATACCACAATGGAACCGCGTGGGTAAGTATCACAGCGGAAGCGGTGAAATCCATTGTAGCGGGCAATGGTTTGACCAGTTCAGGAACAGACACGGTTACTATTAGCTTGGGTACTCCTTCAGCTTCGGGCTCTGGCTCTAACACTTACGGTTCTAATGGCGTTACAGCAAATAGTCACACCCATCAAATCTCTCTGCCTGATGCAACAGATTCAGCCAAGGGTGTTATTGAATTAGCTACTGATGCTGAAGCCACAGCGGGTACCGATACTACTCGTGCTATCAATGCAAAACAACTTGCGGCGGCCAAACAAAGTGCGATAGATTCTGCAAAAGTCACAATTCAGACCTCTAATGGTATCACAGGCGGTAGTACGACACCAGGCAATTCTTTTACTTTGAGTGGTGTTAATGCTTCTACAACAGTGAAAGGCGTTGTTCAGTTGGCTACTCAAGACGAAGTAAACAATGGTACTGACACTACAAAAGTTATCACTCCCGCAACTTTGGGGAAAGGTAAAGCGAGTGGTGTTGCGTCACTGGATGCCAACAGTAAGATTATTACAAGCCAATTGCCTGATTATTTGCTTGGGCAAGTAATGTATGGTGGTAATGCTTCCACGGTTGCAACTACAACCACTATTTCACCCTCCGATAGCTTAAAAACAAAAAAGAACATAACAGCAACTTCGATTGCGATTGTAAACTCTGTAACAAGCACAGCAGCCAACACATATGGTTGGCAAGACATGGAAGGTGTTTATTTCATTTGTCAAGCAAGCGGGACGTTTGCGGGGATTGGTTTTGAGACGGGTGACTGGATTATTTCGACAGGAACTAGGTGGGAAAAAATTGATAACACCGATGCTGTCACGAGTGTCAATGGTCAAATAGGTGATGTGAGTATTACCAGAGTCAACGAAGCGGGAACGGCCGATAAACTTAAGACAGCGCGAACAATTGCACTCACAGGAGATGCAACTGGTTCGACTACTTTCGACGGAAGTGCAAACAAAGATATTAATGTCACACTGTCGAATACTGGCGTAACGGCGGGCACATATAACACTGTGACGGTTAATGAAAAAGGTCGAGTAACCGCTGCATCGAGTGAAAATTATTCCACAAAAGTCGTGCAAACTATCACGGGGGATGGTAGCAAAACTTCATTTGATGTTGCTCATACACTGGGTGCCGATGTTAGCGTTCAGGTTTATCTCAAGAATCAAACGGTTGGAGCAGATACGGTCGACGAGCTGGTTATGGTAGACACCTACACCATGAATAACAAAGTGAAATTGTTGTTTGCGACCGCCCCCACTACCGCACAAACATTTAAAGTGGTAATCATTGGATAATTTCTGTCACATTAAGTTGACAAATCAATTAACACTATGTATAATAAATATATATTAAATAAAATTACACATTTATTGCCCAAGGAGGTGACACCACGTGAAAAACTATAGTGAGATCACAGAGAGTTTAGACATTACTACTAAGCAATATGTTGATCAGGGGTTAACCTCCAAGGCAGATGTTAACGACATCCCCACTTCAATAGATGGGTTAAGTGGCGGAACGCTGACAAGCCCACTGACGCTTACAGGCGGTGATGGAGCGGCAGCATCTAAAATGATATTGACGTCGAATGGTCAAATTACGAACGAAAGCAATTCAACGCTGTTTGGGCGCAGTGGTGGAGTTTTGATCGTAGGACACCAAAGCATACCATTAAGGTTAAGAGGAAGTGCGACTAATCCTGTATATAGTAGTGATAATGTAAATTTTAAGGAACTCGCATTTAAGAGTGATATTCCTACTTTGGCACAAGTTGCAACGACCGGTGATTACAACGATTTACTAAACAAACCCGACATTCCCGATATAAGCAGTTTCGCGTTGAAATCGGAACTAACAGCCCACATCAACACCGTCGCCACTCAAACGACGTTGGGACATATTAAGATGTACGTTGAGGGCGACACATTATATTTAAACACATAGGTGAGTTATGGCATTAGAAGCAAATAACGTTTTAATAAAAAGCATTGAGGCGAATAATAATATGGTTGGTACAGTGACACCAATTATGTGGAAAACGCCATGGGATAGAGAAGGAATAAGCGGGGAAAATATATGGACCGACGGCAATAATGTTTACTATTCCTGGGACACAATACATTATCAATTAGATCAAACAACGTTTGTTTGGGTTAAAAAGACTTGGGGAGGATTGACAAAGTTTTATGGCGCAAAGATTTGGACCGATGGAGAAAACATATATTATTCCAGTGACGCCGAACAATATCAATTAGATAAAACCACATCGACTTGGAATAAAAAAAACTGGAGTGGATTTACCAATTTGGATGGAGCCTATGGGCCTTGGACCGATGGTGGAAATATATATTACTCATTAGGCACAGCCCAATATCAATTGGATAAAGCCACTTCAACGTGGACTTCAAAAACTTGGAATGGGCTAACAAATTTTAATGGCGCTTATGTTTGGACCGACGGCACTAATATTTATTATTCTTTTTATGATGGCCTCAACGCTCCCACTCACTATCAATTGGATAAATCCACGTTTACTTGGAGCACCAAAACATGGAATGGGTTCACCAAAGTTTCCGGAAGCGGGGTATGGACCGACGGAGAAAATATATATTACTCTTCGTCTAACGACCAGTACCAGTTAGATAAATCTACTTCGACTTGGAATCCCAAAACGTGGAATGGGTTCACCAAAGTTTCCGGCGCCACTATCTGGACGAGCGGTGGCAATTTTTATTATTCGTATGTAACCAAACAATATCAACTTGACAAAACCACCTCTACTTGGAACGAAACAACTTGGTACGAAGAGTTCAAAATTAACGTGGGACAACATATTTGGACAGATGGAAATAACACTTATTACTCATATAACACGACTCAATATCAACTGGACAAAACCTCGTTAATTTGGAACAAAAAGAGTTGGACAGGATTAACAGAATTTACCGGGATGTATATTTGGGCTGTGGGAGATGATATTTATTATTCGTTTTATCAACACCAATATCAATTAGACAAAGCAACATCGACTTGGAGTCCTAAAACCTGGAACGGAGAGCTCACATCAATTACGGGTGATCACATCTGGTCCAATGGGGCTATAACTTACTATTCGGGCGGTACAGACCAGTATCAGCTTAATACCAGCACGTCTACGTGGACTCAAAAAACGTGGTTTAATTTTACAGGGATGTATGGAAGACACATTTGGAACGATGGTGAGAATATATATTACTCCTTGGGTACGGATCAGTACCAGTTGGATCAATCCACTTCGACTTGGAATCAGAAAACGTGGAGTGGGTTGACTAATTTTTATGGTTCTAATGTGTGGACCGATGGGGTTAGTATATATTATTCTGGTATATATCAACTGCACAAAGCCACATCCGCCTGGAATGCGCAGACATGGGAGGGTGCCACAGAGTTTGTGGGTGCATACGTTTGGACCGATGGCACTAATATGTACTATTCCTACAATGACGCTCAATATCAGCTCGAACCCCCAATCCCCATCCATTATTTCTACAAAGGTGATACTTGTCAATGGGTTAAACCATATACTATTACCATCAAAGTAACTGGGACTCCCAATTCTAATATTAATGTCATCATTTATCGTTCGAGTAATGCAAAAGGGCAAGAACCGAGTGCGGTTTACGATTCTTCCGGTGGTGAAAGCTCGTATGTGATAAATGTAGCGTCGACGTCCGCTGATGGCCAGCAAATAGTTGGGTATTATGGTGACACATTGTATGTTAAGGCACAAAGTTATTCGAGCGGATTCGACAGTTATAGAATTTTTGGACAATCCTACACGGTGACCGAGGATGGACAACTCACCATTGATGTGAGCCACTCTGTATCTTGTTCGTCGTGTAACACCTCAGCACGTCACAACATTTGTAATATTCGGTGTAGCACAAATTTGAAGCAAATTGCTGTATGTGGTGGGACATCAACGTTTTCTGGTCTGTGTGAGTCTTAATTTGGGAGAACATTATGCAGTCGATTACTTATGTATTAACAGATAATATCTATAATGAGTTATTGCGTCTAACAACACAATTAAGCGATAGTGTCAATAACTACAATTGGTTGTTTAAACTAACAGACGCAACCAAACAACAACTGGGTGTGACTCAACAAACGCTCGACGATGCTTTTAAATTTTACACAAATACGTTAGAGGCATATCGTAAAAAAACAGAAGAGTTGTTTTATTTATTGCAATTTTATTATCCCAACATGGTGCGCATCGAACCACAATACGATGGCTTAATTATAAAAAGAGAAGTGTTGGTATGGACGAACGATTAGATAAACAGGTAACAATTACATTTCACATTACTTCAAATTGTAATTTGCGGTGTACTTATTGTTACCAACAACATTGTGACGCAAAGCAAATCATTAAACTCGAAGACGCGAAAAAGGTGATCGACTGTTTAATCGACCGAAAACTCGGCAAGTCGACACCTTTCGACGCGTTGGTGCGCGATGATTTTGACAACGTGATGCTAACTTTTCTGGGCGGAGAAGTAACTCTATATATGCCAATAGTAAATGACATATGTGATTACTTTTTCCGCCAGTGCCTCGAGCACAAATTTTATGATCTTGTGTCTCGTAGCTGTATTGCTATTGACACTAACGGCACGACTTATTTCAACAAAGATGTCCAAGATTTCATTCAGAAATATAAAGATAAATTACTCTTTGCGATAACTATCGATGGACCTCGCGAGTGTTTTGACAAGTGCCGACGAGATAAAAACGGCAATTCGGTGTTTGACAAAGTCGAAAAAGCCGTTAAACAACATTTTGTTGATTTTGGCTACGAAACAACCACAAAGTTGACATTCGCGCCTGACAACATTCAATACTTTTTTGAGAGTTGTAAGTATCTGGCTTCACTAGGCTTCACACGTCTTAAACACAGTATTGATGTCAACTACATCCCAGATGAAAAGTTCTTAAAAGAGTATAGACAGCAACTGTTAAAAACAATTGAGTGGATTAAAGTTACCAACACTCCATTGGCGCTTTCGGCATTAGAAGTTGAACATACCAAAGACTTGCAAATATGCACTTGTGGATTGGCGACAAAAGCAGGCTTCGCAATTGATTGGAATGGTGATATTTATATTTGCTTTAGATTCTGTGAGGATAGCCAAGGGGCGAAGAAGGTGCCTATTGGTAATATCAACACGGGCATATCCAATACTGCGTTTTTAGAACAAATGCAGTGTCGCAATTTTAGTAATTACAAAAAAGAGTGTTTTGATTGTGAATGTTCGAGCGTTTGCAGTGTTTGTCCGGCGGATAGTTATTATATGTACGGCGATATCAATAAGCCATTTCAAAGGTGTGCTCTCACCAAGCTCGAAGCTGAAATGTCAAAAATATATAAAGCAAAATTGGGGAAATAACCCAACTGGAGGTACACTGTAATGGCAACTAACTACAAGATAAACAACATCGACATCGACGAAATGTATGAAACGTTCGAGACTTCGGTTGCTGAACAATACGGCGTGACAGATAGTAAATTTACCGATTCTACTGCCAAATTTAAGAAAAACGGACAACCGTTGAAAACCGCCATCGGAAAAACCTTTCCCACAAGCGCAGGGACACACCTTGGAGGTTCGAACACTTGCGCTCAATATAAAATAAACGAACAACCTATCGACGTTGCCCTTAAAGGTTGTAGACCAATAGGAATACCATTAGCAACGTTATCGCCAGGAACTCACTATGTAAACCGTGTAAACGGGGAGACCTGGCTTTCAACAAGTGCTAATTCCGCGACAGGAACACGCCTGAATTACAACCCAAAATATATTTTTGTGGAAATTCAAGGCGGCGGCGGCGGTGGAGCAGGTAGTTCTGCCGTCTGGTGTTCCGGCGGTGGCGGGGGCGGTGGTTATACTTTCACGGGTATAGCACTCCCTGAAAATTCATATATAAGAATAGTGGTCGGAGACGCTGGTCCTCGTGGAGAAAACAGAGAAGACGGTGGCAATGGTGGAACTTCTTACTTATATGATGCTAATGATAGCATTATTTTACAGGCTAATGGCGGTGGCAAGGGAAGAAAGACTGACGATGGTCAAGGAACTCCTGGCGTTTACAGCGGCGGTACTGGGCTCAATGGAGGCTATGGGGCTGAAAAAGAACGCGAGGGTGGAGGAACAACTTCTACGACATTAACTTATGACAAACCTGAAAGTACTACCTTTGTGCGTGGTGGTAAATCGGGTGGCACATCTGGTGGTAATAACTATGGCGGAGGCGGGGGAGCATCTGCATTTGCTAATGGTGCAAATGGGGATAGTCGAAAGAAACCTTCTTCTCCTGGTAGTCAAGGTAGTGGCGGTGCTGGCGCAGGGTTTACTGCTGGTCAAGCTAACCCAGGAAGTCACGGTGGCGAAGGGTTGGCGAATATCTATTATTAAGAGGTGAATCTATGGCAGTCAGCGAAAATATTACAAGTCAATATTATAAGGTATTAGAAGATGATTGTTATGTCTATAACGGCTTCGTTTTTGTCGCCGTGGCTCGATACCCTAGCCAAGAAGAACGTGAACGCGAAAAAGCAAGAGAAGAGGAATTATCGATATTCATGTCGAATGTCAATAATCGATATTTAACACTGGTCGCAGAGAACGAGGAAAACGAATCCCTTACCGAGGAAGAGGCCGAATATACTGCAGAAATTGAGCGCGTCCTCTATACAGTAGAAAACTTTGCGGTTATTGTTGCTGCTCAGCAACCGGCGGTAATTTCTATTTCCGACAGTGTGAAACAAGAGTTGATAGAACTTGGATACAAAGACGAGTTTCTTTCTGATCCAATAGTTATTCTCGACCGAATCACTGTCAACTGTGGTAGATATGACGGTAAACCACTCACTCTTGAGTATTTATATAACAAACTTAAGCCACAATTGGCAGAATTTACTAATGTATAAAAGGAGAATCTATGGACTGTACTTTATATTTAAATAAGCGTAAAGAAACCTTACAACAACAGTTGGCTCAAAAAGATGTTTTACAAGAGCGGTTTGACCAAGCGCAACTACAGATAAAACAACTACAAGAAACCTGCATCAAACTTAGCGTTTTGTATTCGGAAATTAACGAAACCGAAATTGCGCAGGAACTGGCGGTTATCGACGAGCTGCTCGCGAGTGCGGCAATCGACAAACGTAAAAAGAACTCTTCGACTAAACCTGTCGGAGATAAAAGCGATAATTTATCGGAGGTATAAGAGATGGCGACAATTAACGATGGCGTAACTATTGACAGTGGTTTAGAAGCCAGTAAAATGAGACGCAAAATGGAGAGCAAAGACACTTTGGCAACAAAAGGGGCTTTATATGTCGGAACGGGCATACCTGATAAAGATTTGTTTACTGTCACTAAATCAATTGCCCCAAGCGGTGCGGATGACGATAACAAAGTGTTGGTTGCCGACTCGGGGTCAACGGTTGGCTGGACAATTAAGGAATGTCCTATGGCCACAGAAGCGACAACAGCGACAACAGTGTCGACCAACATCGGTGAGTACAAAATTACAGACATATTTGAGAGTGGTGAACCAACGGCTAAAACTGCCACAATGGCCAAGGGGCTTCAGAGCGATACGGCACAGTCCGCCAATGGTACAAACTGGTATGAATTTAACGGTAGAAATGAGTATTTTGGTTCTGCAAACTCTCCCACTATTATAAAAACTTCAGACCCCAGACCCAAGGCGGAGGTGAAGAGTGGGGAAACAACGGTAACAAAAGAAATTGCGCTAGAGGAAGATATACCGCAGGTGGGAGAGTGGGTGACTATCACTACTGGCACAAATGGTGCCGATTCAAAGGTGACAGAAGCCGGGACCTATGAAGTTACGGTTTTGGACACTTATGAACTTTTGGCGTTTTATGGCACAACGTTGGTACATTGGGATGGCTCAGGCCAAATTGCTCAAAGTGTTTACACCAACACAAACCTTGATAGTTCAAACAACACCGTCGCTTTATATACCACCCACGTGGTTATTCGAATAGACGGAACTTTAGCGGTGAAAGGAGGTGTTTTACAAAGGGATAACACCTCAACAGCAAAATGGCACTATAGCTTATACGATATTAACAAATATAAATTTCGTAAAGTGTTTTAGAACTGTTGAATAAAAGAATAATTTTATTTTAAAAAATTAAAAGAAATTTGTCATTACAAGTTGACAAGTTTCTTTTTTTTTACTATAATCAAACCATAGATGAAGACTATTTCATCGATGGAGGTACGTATGCAGGTTGTAAACCCGACAAAACAAGAAGTCTTCGATGAATTGAGAAGAAATATAGGCTGTTGTTGGCTTGGTGGCACTGGTTGTCAATGCCACAGTCGTCAACTGGGACAATGCTTCAAAGAAACCGAAAAGAATTTGACCAAGATGATTTTGACCGATGAAGAAATTAAAGCAGGTCAAGCGCGTAACGCGGCCGCAATGAAGGACATTGAAAATATGCTAAATTCAACATTTGGAGAGACATTATGACAAAACAGACTCAACAACAGAGAGATTTTGACAACATTATTAACCAATGGGACGAAGCAGAGGCCGAGGTGTTTCGTTTGCAAACGCTTAACATGCAACTTCAACAAGATTATAACAGAGCGTGGGAAAGACTGAAATCTCAACGCCGAGAAATCGACGAGTTGCAAAAAAAGCTTGAACAACACGAGCGGTTGGAACACGAGATCAAAGCACTGTTTGGAATCGAAATGCTCCAAGCTGTACAAGACTTTGCGGATAAGTTGAAAACACGACTCGAAGCAAAAGAGCAACACTATATTTGTATGTACGATTGGAATGGGCACTCCGCTGTAGTGGATTGTGAAAACGAGGTCGACAAACTTTTAAAGGAGTTGAGAAAATGACAAGGCAAAAAATGATTAAGAAACTTGAAGAAATCAAAGACAAAGTTGACTGGGATAGCGACGACGAGCTGACCGATTATGCCAGAGAAAGGGCATATGTATGTATTCAACAAGCAATTGAATTTTTGAGTGAAAATGAGGAGTACAAAGCGGTTGTGCCTGCATCAGAAGAACAAGATGACGACTTGACGTGCGATGCTGTTGACGATTATACAATAGGTTTTGCTACTTATTTAATGCAGAAACGGCGCGATGAAGTCGCTAGAATGCAAGCTGAAATTACGCGGCTTAAAAAAGAAAATGCTTATTTGTTAAAAGCTTGTGAAGAAAAATTTACATTCGATACGACTCAAAATAAAAAATATAGTGTTTTCAACACAGTTAGAAAAGTATTTGCAGATGAAGTGAAAGCGAAAATTGACGAGCTGTTGGACGAATATAAAAAATGAGTAAGGAGTTGCATGTCAACTACCCAGTCCATAAATAGGCGTGGGCTTGAGGAGTAATCAAGTCCACTAGTTGATCAGACTAAGTGTTTCGAGCACTACGTTATCAAAGAATATATAGGCACCGTAGGATGTACTCTCCAGTCTTACGCTCTGCGGTATGTGATTAAACAGTTCTGAT
>OLHG01000165.1_pt1 | contig 45692 bp, 59 predicted proteins | sample 1605971 | NCBI WGS metagenome assembly OLHG01 (sample SAMN03283289) | human gut metagenome | biome: human-associated habitat; material: feces | host: Homo sapiens | place: Peru | collected 2012 | reverse complement strand
TAGAGAGATTTCCAGGTCAAAAGAACAATATAGGATTAGTTAAAGATATTCCTTTCTTTAACACTAAAAAAGGAGAATTAGTTTTATCAAATCTAACAGGCTTAGATACGCCTTTAAAACAAATAGATAAAATAACAAAAGGAGATTTTTCAGGTCTTGTTTCTCTAGAGGGAAATGTAGATACTGAAAAATTATATAAATCCTATGATGACATTGATAAACTAAAAAATCTTATGAAAAAGTATGAACAAGAGGGTTATGAATTTAGTACAATAAACGAGCTTAAAGAAGCTAATAAAAATTCTAAAACAAAAGAAATACAAGCTATATTTAATAAATATGGTATTTCTACAAAATAAAAAAAAGAGCCAAAAGCTCTTTTTTAGATGCAAACACATTCATCACCAAACAACATCTAAGGTAAAACGTTATGTCAAAACTGCGAAATTATTTATAATCAACATATTTATAAACCTTCAACCATATATTAATTTCTAGATTTGATGAATTTTTACTACTTACTGTAATTAATAAGTAGTGTATTAGGAATAAAATAGTAAGGATGTACATTACATAATAATCTTTCATCACTGGAGGTTCTGAAATCATAAAAACTTATTTAATGAAAATATGGATTGTGAAAATCCTTTTGGATACGACTTAACATTAATTTTTTTTATTTGTCTATTTATTTTATTCCTAATACACTGCCTATTAAGACAGTGTCTAAAGTTAGTTAGATAGTAGTAGTTTTGGTGCCTTATAGACACCATAGAATATATAATTGCCTAGGACTTGTTATCAATTATGACAACTAACTATATACTCTATGCTACCTATAAGATAGCTATTTTCTATTAGTAACCCTTAGTATGCTTGAACTTGTACTAGGTTTACGATAACTTTCTATATCAATATCAGGATGTTCTATAGATAATCTATCTTTATCTATATCTCCTTTTCTAATATATGTAGATATTGTATATTTATAATCTTCATCTTGATATGTACTATCAGAATAGTGAGATTTTGCATAATCAGACAATTCATTAAGTTCTTTTTCTATATATTTTTTCTCATTTGTTAGTTCACCAATTCTATGTAATAATTCTTTATCATAGTCTTCAATTTCACCATCATTTAATGCTTTAAGTTGTTTCACATTACTATATTTTTCTACAATATCATAAGGATAACATTCTCTAGGAACTACACCAGTTAGGATACCAACTACAGCAACTACAACTTGTTCAATATCTGCTTGTAGCTCTTTATTAGCTTTTATTATTTTATATTTAGGTTCTCCTCTGTGCATACCACAAAGTAACCATTGGTCTAATCCCCAAGCCATCATATATCCTTGACATTGTAATTCATAACCAAATGAGTTTGTAAAGCATTCAGATTTACTATTTGAATATTTATTTTCAACTCCAGTTTCTACCCCATCTATGAATGTTCTACCATCTCTCTTACATTTAAGTAAACCATTTACAGCATATTTATATTCTGTATTTCTTTCATCTATTACAATATTTAATGCTTTTTCAAAATAGTTAAGACAACCATCTTCCATAGCATTTCCTAAGTCCATTCTTCTTTGTGTATCTTCATCTACCTCTTTAGCTATTATACCTAAATCTATATCAAGTTGTTCCTCTATAGTATTGAAACCACAACCCATATAACTTGATAGCGAACTGGCAATGATGTTATACCTTTCTCTTATCATTGTTTCTGTACCTCCTAATAAATTTTGAAGAAATAGAATGTTTCAACGGAGCAACCAGAAATAAATGGAAAAACTGGCAATTCTATTTCTTCTAATACATACACCCTGATTTAACAGGCATCAAAATTTCTTTTGACACTTATATTATAACATATACATATTACTAGATGGCACTTTTTATTACAAATCTATCATATAATTTAATTCTTTTAGAGCTTTTTGGCATAATACCTCATTAAAATCTTTTATATTACATTTATCCATAGGTATTCTAAGTCTTATAGCTAATGCTAAATACAAATCTTTTTTATTTATATCACACTTTTTCATTATTATGTCTATCAAACGATAACACTGGTTTTGTAAATTCTCTAGATACCCTTCACTAATATTCTTATTTTTTAATTTAGCATATTTCTTACTTCTTTTCATATAATTTTCTCCATTCACTAACTATATCTTTTGATAATATGTTTCCATATAAATCTTTTTCATACTTATCTATTAGTGTAATCAACCCATCGAGTTCATCTACACTTCTTATTATTAGACCTATTCCATTATTATCATTTATAGCTTTTAGTTTTCTAAGTTGTAGGTCTGTAGGTGCACCTTTGTCTGTCTTCAATTCTAGACCTAAAAATAAGCCTTTATATAGACATAAAATATCTGGTATACCATTTAGATTACTTTGTGCTTGAAATCTAAAATAATAGGCTCTTTTGCTTTTTAAATAATGTATTATATCTCTTTGAATTTTACTTTCTAGCATAATCAACCTTTCTAAGAACTCTTTGAACCTCATCATAGTAGCTTTCTGTTGGTGGTGCATAAGTTTTATTTAACTCATGAAACAGCCCATTTAGTTCTTCATAAATATTATGATAGTTATAATCTAATATATTTAAGTAGTTATGACTACTACAACCAAGTAATGCTCCATTTTCCCAGGTGACTAACCCACCATTTCTTCTTTCTAAAATATGATGATAGGTCATGAAATCACCTTTTTTCGGAAACCATGTTTCAACTAACCAACATTTAAGCCCATAAACTTGTATCATTTCTTGTCTTAACCTTGCAACTTTACTACTCATTATATCCTCCATATAGTTAGGAATATTATCCTACAATATAATTATATAATAATAAGTTGCAAATTCAAATAATTATATTTTTAATTTCTTTGTTAATTCTTCATTTACAATTTTAAAACCTAAATTTTCTGGATAATTACTATATACATATAGTGCTATTGCACCAAAATCGTCTTCTGTTATATATTCTACATTACCTTTAGGAAGGTATATTATTACTTTCTTCATCTGATACTCCTATTATTTCTATCATTTACTTGTCACTTCCTTGTTTTAGTTCTCGCATTTTGCCTAATAACGTTCCATAATCAACTACTAAATAATGTTGTTCAGTATTTTCATTATGCTTGTTATAAACAATCCATTTTCTTAACTTAATCCAATTATCCTCTAGTTGTCCAATTTTTCTTCTTAATTTGCAATTGACTTCATCTAAATGTTTGTTTTTGTCGAACATATCATTATACTTTTTATTCCATATATCTATTTCCTTTGATAATTGTACATAAAGTAAACGATATTTACTTTCATAATCGAGTAATTCTTTATATCTTTTATTTGATAGTATTTTCATCTGATACCTCCTATTATTTCTATTTCAAATCCAAAACTGAACCATAAAAATACAATTCCAAATATATAATTTATTGTTTTATATTTTCTAATATATTTCTTACTTTCATTTTCTCTTCTAAATACAATTCCAAAACCGAAATTATATTTGTTAAATTCAAAGTGTGGTTTTATTTTCATCTGATACTCCTATTGTACTTTTGTATTTTTGTAAAATGTCATCTGCTTCATCAAATTTATCTTCGCAAATATTATTGCATACCCTTGCTAATCTATCTTTTTCATCTTCTAAATATTTTATAAACTCTTTTTGTTGATTTGCGACCTTTTTCATTTCTTGCTGATATTCTTTAAGAGTTTCCTCTAAACCCTTTACATAATAATTAGGTTTTAGTTGTTTTTTATACTCATCAAGTTGTTTCTTTAATTGTCTTATTTCTTCTTGGCAACTATTTACTAAACTATTTAATTGTTCTTTTTCAAACATAGTAGTTTCATAATCTGATACTATTTTCTTATATTTTCTTATGCAATTTCTAATACCTACATTATCACTAAATCCTGTACTAGGAATATAAAGCTTACCAGTATAACTCCAAAAACTCATTAATACTTTTCCTTTGCTATCTAATAAATTAAAATGTCCTATAGTTTCATTACATAATTTATAAGGAATATTATTTTCCTCAAATTGTTTTTTAGCATATTCCAATCTATCATTAAAACAATTTTCTCTTTTTTCTCTTGCTTTTTCTTTTAAAATTGGACTAACATCTTTCCAGTAATCTCCAAGTGTGTCATTGTCCACTACTATCACTTCCTTGTAATCCTTTCATTTTATCTAAAATCATATTACATACAATTATTTCTGCTTGAGTAAATGTTTTGCCATATCTTTTACCATATGATTTTTCAAATTCCTTTAATTTAGTTTCTTGTATAAATTTTCTTAACTTATTCCAATTATCCTTTAATTGTTTATTTTCTTGCTGTAAATTTTCTATACAGTCATTATGATAATATTTATAATTTATACATTGACTATCTCTTAATATTTCTTTTCCACATATTTCACACTTCATTCTGGCACCTCTATCTAACACCATAAGTATAATTTGGTTTAACCATTGCAACCATTTGTTCTTTTAAAACTTTATTCTCTAATTCTAACTTATCAATAACTTCTTTTTGTTTTTCAATATTACTCATTAGTGATTGTTGCATTTTTCGTCTACATTTTTCATTAGCGGTTATAGTTTTTCGTAATTGTTTATTTTCTTCATTTAATTCACAGCATTGAGCTTCAAAATCTTCTAAATGGCATAGCATTTCAAACTTTGCTTTAGCATTCTCATCAACGTATAGTCCTTTAGCAAGGCATCTTTCTTTCATTTCTTCTTTTAATATTATTTCTTCTAAACTTAATGGTTTCATTCTGACACCTCATTTAAGATTTCTTCACAATAACTGTCATCTAATAAAGTTCTTACACAATTTAACTTTGCTTTCTGTATTTTTTCTAGTTTCTGTTTTATTAATTTTTCTTCTATTAATAATCTTTTTATTTGCTTCATACACTTTTCAAATTCTTGTTTTTCTTTATTATCCATTTTAACCTCCTATAAAATAAACTCTTATTTCTTATATACTCTTTTTATAAATGGAACGTCAATATAATAATGACATTGTGGGCATTTTAATTCTTTATAAGACCCAAGACAATCATTTTGTATATATTTAATATCGTTTTCCATATATGTAAATTTACAACCACAAATTTTGCATTTTGTAACATATACTTTTTTATTTGGTGGAGTTTTTGTTCTCCTTTTAATTATTTTCACTAAACTCATACTCCTTTTTATCTCTCCAATTAGTTTCGCTCATATCAACACTAGCCACCATTGGAATATTTTTTATAACATCTAATGTATTTTCCATAATATTTTTAAAGTCTTTTACATACTTTTCTTCATCATAAGGTACTGAGAAGATAATTTCCATTTATATTCAATAAGGTTCGTTAAGCCTTACCCGTTCTCTTATGAACTGCTATATGTTTCCATATAGATTAGACTATATCTTTACTTTTCAAAGTAATGCTTATTTCCACCCACTTGGGTGTACTCTCTTACGAGATAGTCGTTGAGGGTATGTTTGCTTTGTAAAACATATCTTGTATATCATATTTAATTACAAAATCTTGTATATCTTTTAAAAAATCAAACATTGTTGCCTTCTTTATAGACACATAAGGATATTCCCTACCATCTTTCTTTCTATCTATAAGTTTTGAACATCTAACACCTGGATATAGTTCAAATATTTTGTCAATTAGTGCTTTAACTTCTTCATCATTAAAACTATTACAGTATATATTTCCAAACAACTTAGTTTTATGTAATGACCCATCATCTAAGAATAAATATATTAAACCCTGTTTGTCTAGGCTTTTTATACATTCTAATTTTGTCATATCATAAACTCTTGTTATTCTTTCATCTACCCTTGAACTAAATCTTGGTATTTTTCCTCCTTTTTTATAACCACTCAATCCATAAGTTATATGAGAAGTAGTTATATTATTTTGTTCTAATATACATTTTTTATGTATTAAATAATCAATACAAATAGTATTGAAAGTTATTGTAGCATTAGATGTTTTGGATTGTTTTACTAAACAACCATCACCTAATTTACCACTATATAATAACTGTTCTAACATTGCAAACACCTCCCTGCTGATTGCCCATTTACATAAATAATTTTACTATAATTATTCACGACATACAAGAAGTTTTTAGAACTATCACACTTACTCATTACGAGTTTTGTTGTAGTTTCTTGTCTTTAGGGGTTTCCAGCATACAAAGCATTTTAGACACGACAATTTTGTCTATCGTGTATAGGCATAATCATTTTAGTTTTTAAGTTATTTTTCTTTATAAACTCATACAAATTAATTTCAAATGTTTTTACCATATCTGCACAAGTACCTTGAATTAAATAGTTGCAACCTTTATAGAATTGTCTACTATCTTCCATATAATATCTTCTACCATAAAGATTTTCTACAAAACCATAAGTGCTTAATTGACTAGTTACCCAATTTTGATAATCTTTAATTCTAGGAAATGCTTTATAAAAGGCTGTATCTAGAGCCATAGCCACATCTTCGCTAACATCAAGACTTTCTTTTAGTGCTTGTACACCACCTTGATAAACTTTAAGGAAATTACATCTCTTTCCTAGTTTTCTAAGTTTTTTAAATTCTGGACTACTAGGGTCGACATCTGGAAATGCGTGTTTAGTAGTTTCACTATGTAAATCAGTGGGCTCCCACTCTTTACCAGTGCCACATTCATACCATTTTTTCTCATTAAAATGTTTTAAATGCTCTGGATTATTATAATCAAAAACTGTAGATACCTCATTATAACACTTGTAAGGCATATAGGCTCTACACAAACCCATATCAGGTTCAGAACTGTGTAAAACTGTGTAATATGCTTGTACTCTAAGTTCCATTTGACTTTCCAATATTGTTACGAGTTAATCGTTTCCATTAACTCTCTTATGCTTTCACATAAGTTCAGACTATATCTTATATTTTCCACTTTCTAAATCTTTTCTATGAATTTCAATATGTTCTTTTCTAGTCATTAATTTAAGGTTATTTATATCATTGTTAAGTTTGTCACCATCTATATGATGTACAACTTCATTATTTTTAAGTTTTCTACCTATTTTATCTTCTATTAACCTTCTATGTACTAAGTATCTGTGTTTTCTATCTTCACAATTGACTAAATAACCATTACCATTTATATAAGTATGTTTCCAATTAATTTTTAGTCCTAATTTTTTAATCTTTTTATTAATTGCATTCTCACTTCTATTTAGTTTGTCTGCACAATATTTAGAACCATATTTTGGGTAATTAGTTTTTATAAATTCGATTTCTTGTTCACTATACTTTGTTGACTTATAATGTCTTAAATTTAATTTTCTAATTATCCAATCTAATTTGTTATAACTTATATTTAGTTTATTAGCAATTTCCTTTTTACTCATATTATTGAAATTCTCTTTTATAAATTCTTCCATTCATATCACCATTAATACAATAACACAAATGGAACTAAGTGTCAAATATCTCTGCACTTCGAGTTCACTTGAACTCTACTCTACTCAGTAATTACCCTTTCGATAGTCGTTGAACCTTCCTATTTCTAGGCTCGGCTGCTGATTGTCCATTGTTACATACTTTGAATTTTCACTCTTTGGTATCAAAGTCTTTAGGAGTTTCCAGCAATTCACAGAGTTTTACATCGACAATTATTGTCTATCGATGAAGAACAACTTGTAGCCATTATCACAAACAAACATTCTTCTAGGGTGAAATAATTCATTACCATCTCTATCATTCAAACCCTCTTTAGGTTGTTGTTGCATATCACAACTAACTCTACCACTAACAGCCCCATTATTATTAATATCAGTATAAATTCTACCATTAATAATTGAATTTAACTTTCCATCGACATAAGTGGATAACCATTTATCCAGTGTTCTAAGTTCTAATATATTAGAACACACACATTTTAATATTTCATCGTTAGTATTTTCTTTAATATATTTAAGTGCTTTTTCATCAGCTTTCTCGGTTTTTACTTTATATTTATTTAAAAACAATTTTTTTATAAAATCATGTTGTCCAACTGTAAATTCTTTACCAGTATAAATCATTAATTCACTGTATAATAAGTTTCTATAATCAACAATCTTTTTTCTACTTTCAAGCACATAATCTATATCAACTTTAAATCCAGTATTTTCCATATATGCTACAGCTTTAATAAGTTGACCTTCTCTTTTTAACACTCTAAAATCTTTATCGACCTCTTTTAAGACTGGTAGAGCCTTTTTTAAGTATTCTAGCATTATAACTATATCATCAGCAGCATAGTTTTTCATTAGATTAGGCTCTCTATCATACACGTCCTTATAAGTAGCTCTTTTAAAATTTTCATCTATATATTGGAAATAAGGGTTGTCATCATTTACCCATTTGGTTCTAGTTTTATCATAGTTTTCCAATAATTTTGTAAGTTTACCAGTATATCTTATCTTACCATCTTTAGTAATTGTACTAAAATCGTCATTTGGGAATTTCTCAACAATACCTTTTTTTAAAATGTCTCTTCTTTCTTTGTCTATTTTATGTATAATATCTTTAATAACATGCCCAGCAAATTTAGCTTCATCATCAACATATTTAATTCCTAGATTTTCTAAACTCATACTTTCTCTCTCGTCAGCATTTTCTGTCAATCTTGCAACTGTTATACTATCATATAACTTAATATTTTCTGAAATAGGACTGCCTCCATTTTCTACCATGTGATAATCAAATTTAGCATTGTGAGCGAAAAGTGGTATATCATGTTTAGAACAATAATCAAATAATATATTACCAACTTTTGGAGTGTATTCTATTGTAAATACACAATTATACCCATCAATAGTAGACCAACCAAATGACATTAAAAATGGCTTATCAATTATAATATTTAAACCAGTTGTTTCAGTATCCCAACCTATATAATTTATTTTATAATTAATACTATTTAGTTCTTGTGTTAATTGAATGTCATTATCTAAATGCTTGTATCTGTATTTTAATTTTTGATGTAAATACATAATATTCCTCCTTTTACATTGGTGTAGAATTAAAACCTATAAGTGCTGTTGCTAACCCATCAAATGTTATTATCATACCTCTTAATTGTTCTCTAATGTATGGGTTTTCAGCAATAACTATTTCATCATCTAAACTGTCTAGCCATTCTTGAGTTACAAATGTAGTGGGGCTATATTGACCGTCTATTCTATATAATATTGAGTTTGAACAATTCAACAAATACTTACATACCTTAGACAATGATTGGTTGTAACAAAGAGCCATAAATAACACACTTTGTCTCCACTTAACTCTATTAATTTTTTTATGTCTCATTATACTAAATCTTTGACTTATAAGTCTTTGTGCTGTAAATGAGTCTCTATTATCTCCACTACATATTTTTTCAAACATTTGCATACCTTTATCATATCCAAATTCTCTAGCAAGACACTCAAAGAATACTGAAAATCTTATTTCCATAATTCTTGGGTGGTCTCTGTATTTCCTTAATAATTCCTCTGTTATAGTTACAGGCATGGAATACACACTCCCTTCTATAAATCATTTATAAACTCTACTCCTTTAGAATTGGTTACTTTGTTCCCTAAATCAGTTTTAAAACTTTTATCTATTCTATTATAAGTTTTTCTAAACTTATTTGTAGGATAAACAACATCTCCTCTTAATTTTAAGAATTTACAAGCAACTATTTTGTTAAAAATAGCAGGGAATTTATTACTTTCAACCCCACTTATACTAGACAATATAGGTCTAGTAGTTCGACTTTGAGTGCTTATAAAATCAATTAATGTAGAATTATTAGCATACAATTCCTGTAGAATTTTAACATCTTCATCATTACATTCGTTATATTCTCTATATTCTAAAGCATAATCATTTAGTTTAAAAATTGGACTACTATAAATCTTTATCAAATAATCTTTCATAAAATCTACTATTTCTTTTGTTACTATTATATTTTCAAAGCTTTCATCAACATTCATAACTAGACTAGCTAAAGCTACACAAAATTTTGCTAATTTTTTACTAGTTGTAGTTCCAAATAAAGGAAAATTACATTCAAATAATTTATTTAGTTCTTCTGCTTTTTCCCATATATAACTTTCAACACCATCAGCAAATTTTACATTATCAATTCCTCTAGTAATTACCCATTTAGATTTTTCCTCATAACACTCTTTAAGTATAGCTTCACCATTTAATTTATACGCAAATGGATTAAATCTATTTTCTACTTTTGGAATAAGTAAAAATCCATCATATCTAGCAACATCTTCTGCACTTTTAACAAGTTCCATTAATGGTATTACACCATTTGGGAATGTTTCAAGAAATCTAGGACTACCATTTTCATCATTCATAGGGTTAGATATAGTAATCATTCTAAGCTTACATGGTACTATAAGTTCTCCACTAACTCTAGCTATTCTAATTTCATCACTAGACCTTATATCGGTCATAGTTCTTATAAAATCTGGTCTAGCTCCACTAAACTCCTCTAATACTACAAGTCTCTTATGTTGTCTAGGTATAGCTCCTATAGTGTTACAAAATGTACCATCTATTTTATTAGAACCACCAATAAGCCCAACAGTTGTACTTGTTTTCAAAGACAAGAAATGTCCAAAATTATAAAGTTCAGTCATCTTACTTGTGCATTCACTCTTTCCAGTGCGAGTGTCTCCTAGTAAGAATACATCTAAAGCACCTTTTATTGGTTCACCATAGTTAAAATCTAATATACTATTAAATACTAAATCAGTCATTAACCATATATCATAATTCAAATGTTTAGCTATATGATGTTTAGCACTTTCATATAATTTATTTAATCTCTCTTTAATATTACCATCACTTTTAAATACTCTTAATTTATCTTTATCTATTTTATAATCATTAACATCATTTACTAATTTTACATTAAATGCTACAGCTATTAGCTTTTGGTTTTTAGTAGGATGTGGGTATATTTTATACTCTATAAGATATTGGCTACCTACATTTAATTTCTCAAAGCTATAAATATCCAAATTAATGTTAGCACCATCGTTTTCTTTATCTGATATTATACATTTGAACACAGTTTTAGGTTCTTTACATATAACATCTATACCTTGTTCTTTACTAGGTATTTTTAAATAACTTTTAATTTTAGAGTTTACATCTATGTTTTTAGCATTTACCTCTATAAGTTCCAACATATCTTGGATATTTTCTTTTTCTAAATACCAAGTTCTTATTTCACCCTCAAACATAGTATCGTTTTTAGTTCCGTTTTCGTACTTTTTTACACATTCTACAATAGTAGGTACGGAATAAGGGTCTGAATAATCTCCAGTAACTGTAACTAAACTTTTTAAATCCTTCTTTAACTCGCTATTTTTTAATGCTTCTTTAACTTTTACTAACTTTAAATTATCTTTTTCTTCTAAATGAAAATGATGTTGCTCCAGAGTATAAAACTCGAATATATTACCATTATATTTAGTTATATAATCATAAAAATCTTCTTTTACCTCCTTAACAACATCACTTATCTTTATATATTTAATACTTTTTACTATATCTTTTATTTCTTTATAAACATTTAACATTCCATTACGACCTGCGTCGTCATTATCATAACATATAATTATATCTTTATCTTTAAAGGCATTGATGACATACTTATTAGGTACAGCAGAAGCTCCACCAGTAAGTGTATAGGCATTAAGACCCAGTTCTCTAGCCATCATCATGTCTTTTTCACCCTCAAAAAAGTAACAAGTATTATTACTATTTAAAAATTTGTCATAAGGAATTACCCAACCAGTTTTTGCATTTTCCTTAGACATCATTTTAGGTTGTCCATTATATTTCATTATATTGTATTTTCTTACATCTACCAAAATATTATTATAATATACTGGAATACCTAAATAAACCTTATCAAAATCTTTTATCATTCCTAGTTTTAATTCTTCTATTATGTCTTCACTAATACCTAAGGACTTAACTTTTAATAAAAAATCTTGATTAGACCATAAATAACCTTTTTCTAACTGCCAATTGTCTTTTATGTTATAAGTATTTAATAATTTATTAGCCTCTATACTAGAAATATTATTAACTTTAGATATAAATTGAGTTTCATTAAATCCTATATTACAAACCCAACAGTGAAAAAGGTCTTTTTTAGTATTTATAGAGGCTGATGGGTGGTTATCAGAGGGAATGGAATGGGCAAAGCACTTTAACTTCTTCACTATTCCAATTTTCTACTTCGCTAAAATATTTTTTAAAATATTCCATTCCTACATCACCTCCTCATTAGACCAATCTTCAACCTCATCAAAATACTTTTTGAAAAATTCCATTAAATACCTAAATCAACACTTGTTAAATTAGTATTTGTATTATTATTTTGGGTATCTAATTTTTTTAAAGATTTAATTCTATTTACTTTCTTTTCTACTTCTTCGTCAATTCCAGTTTCTTTATTTTGTTGAATTTTTTTATAACTATCAATAGTTACTACCCCTTTACACATTCTATTCAAACATACACTTTGAATTTGACTAGCTGCCAACTCATCAATACCTACAGCGTACAAAAAGTTATCAATACTCCAATTCATATTTGGGTGTGTGGTTAAATTATGAAAAATAACCCTACCATCATATTCTCCACCAACTACCTCGAATTTAACATTACAATTATAGAAAACACAATTTTCTACATTTTCAGTAATGTTCTTACCTTTTTCATCTTTTAATACGTTTCCATTTTCATCTCTAACTATAACAGCTATAGTTTTTACACTTTCTTTCCAGGGTTCAATTTCTTTAACCCTTAAAGTATATTCAGCCTCTGGAATTGGGTCAAAATTCATTTGCCCACCAGCTCTAGCCGTTCTTTTAGTATCCAAACCAGTATTTACCATAATAATTCCTCCTTATAATTTGTTATTTTCGATATAAGCTATTAACTCTTCTATTATTTCTTTATTATAAATAAATGTTTCAACAGATTTTAAAGTTTTCTTTACATTTTGTATTTTATATATAGTTAGAGTTCCAAAACAATCTAGGTCATACAAATATGTTATTTCTAAATTACTACCTATTTTTTGAGTGTATAAAAACTCTAAATTTGTATCAATCATTTTTCTAACTACAGGGTTTTCATTTGTATTTCTAGGTACTTTAAATTTTAAAGTATTTAGAACATTATGAGTTTTAATATTATATATTATATCATCTAGTCTTTTTTTATTAGTTTCTATTATTTTATTTATTTCTTCATCAGTTTTAGACTCATCTTCTATAATATCATTTATCCAGTTATCAAAGTCTTTCTTACAATTTTCTATTTCATTATCTAATGATTGTTTATAAATATTTTCAATATCTTTTCTTAAAGCTAGATTATCTAATTTCTTGTATGTGGTCATATCTGGAAAATCTTTATCTACTTTATCTACTGCCATATCTAAAATATTAGTAAACAACATCAATATAGGAGTTGTAAGTTGTAACATCTTGAAATTTTGAGTTAAATATTTAGGTGTTTTGAAAATTTTACGGCGTACACAAAATTCGCTTTCAGTACCTAAATACAATTCCCTATCAAAAGAAAATATGTAGTATTTATTGCTACCAACCTCATAAAATTTCTTAAATTTTTTATTAAATTTCATAAAATCTCCTAACCTAACATATTTTTAATTGCTTTTGTAAAAATAGTCACATCTTTAAAATGTGAAATTTTATCACATAATTCATTAAATTCATCATCTGGATTTAATACAAAACCATGTTGTTTAAGAATAGCCACATTTAAGCTTTGTAAAACTCTTGTCATACTATCTCTATCAACATTTTTAATTAAATCACATAATTCTACAACTTCTTTAGAATATTTAGACGCATTTTCCTCTGTTTTTGCGTCTTGAGTTACAACTTCTTGCACTGGTGCGTCTTGTTTTACATTTTCACTAACAACTGCAACTTGTTCTGAAACTTGTTCAACACTTGTTCCAGGTGGACAAGTAGTATCTACAGAATTTTGTTCCTCTTTAACCTCAACTTTTTTAGCCACACTACTTGATGTTGTAGTTGTTTTTGTAGTCTTAGTTGTCTTTTTAATTTCAGGCTTTTTGTCTTCTTCTGAATTATCAAATTGTAAATCTTTATTTTCATAAAGTTTTAGTCCTATACCAGTAGCACGACTAGCAACCTTTGCTAATGCTCTTTTTAATGCTTTATTTACAGCATTTTGATTATATACTTTTAGAGCACTATAATCTTGGTCTTGAATTGGATATTCCTCTACAAATTCTTTACCCATAAATGTTAATTTAACTTTAACAAAATGAGACATCATAGTTGCAAAAGTTTTACTAACAATTTCCCCTTTTGCTACAACTTCATTTTCATTAGACATAATATCACTAAATACCATACCTCCATTTGGAGATGTTAAAGTCTCAAATACTGCATTAGGGTCTTGCATATAAGTAAGTCTTTCCATAGTCGCCCACGGAATATAACTATTTCCTTTATAGTTTTCTTTTATAAATTCAGCAACCTCTTTTGCTTCTTTACTTTTTCCCTCGTAATTATCTGTGAACTGTGTTAACCAAGTTCTTTTAATATTCTCTTCTGACATATTAGTCTCCTAATTCTTTTAACATATCGCTTAATGCTGAAAGTGCTTCTTTTTTTAGTTCTTTAGATGATTTAACTTTACCATTGTCATTAAAAACTATATTTAATAAATCTTCAAAATCTTTCTTTGAAAATCTAGCAGCTTGACCTAAATTTTCAAATAACGAACATACTGTAGCTTTAACACTTACTCTGTCGCCATAAATTCCAACACCTGCATCACTACCTACAATTATAGCCTTTCTACTATTATTAATTATTGTTTTAAAATTTTCTTTTACTTCATCTTTCATTTTAATTTTTCCTCCTTAAATTCATTATAACATACACTTTTTATTATATGTCACTTTTTATAATCTTGAAATTAATTTTTCATACATAGTTAATTGTTTACTTAACTGCTCATTAATTGCTTGTAAAGTCGCCATATTACGCTGCAACTCTCTTATTTGTTTGTCTTTTTCGGTCTCAAACTTATTATTAGTTTCAATATCAAACTCCACATTTTGTGGTGACTCTACACTCACAAAATTTGTTTCCTTTTTTAGACTATTATCTTTTACTACCAATTCTATACACCTCCTTTACACGCTTAAATTATTAAGTTCTCTTTCACTAAATCTTATTTTATTTTTAAGCATATTATAAATGGACTCATCTATAGTTCCTTTCATTATTAAGTGATAATATGTAGGCACTCTAGTTTGACCTATTCTATCAATTCTACCTAGACTTTGTTTATATAATAAACTACTATCTGGCATAGAATAAAAAACCATTAGATGACATTTATATTGTAAACCATCTAAACTTTCACTAAATGCTTGGTATTGACCTATAATAACATCAAAATCTTTTTTAAGTTCAGCTGGTTTGTCTATTATATCTCCATTTATAAATATATATTTCTTATTAAGTTTTTTACATACATCAGTAATCTTTTCTTTTTCTACATTATAACTATAAAGAACACTAACTGGTTCATCAGTATTAGATAGAAACTCTTCTAACCAATCAGCTTTTTCATTGTTATCATCATAAACATACCTAATTCCATATTCATCAGTTCCAGTTATAATACCACCAGTCAATGTTTTCTTTGCTATACGCATAGCATTAACATTATCTACTAATATTTTTCTATAAGTCCTATGCTTTAAAAGTCTAGGATAACTACCACATTTCGATATTCCAACTTCTATCATTTGTGGTTCATAATCGCCATATTTTGGAGCATAATATTTACAAGTTGCATTTAATATTGGTTTTAAATCTTTTTCAATTCTATCCATTCTATATCCAACTATCTTTTTTATTGGAAATGGCATACCAGGTAGTTGCATTTTATTTTCTATACAAAAATAATTTCTAAAATAAGTTTCATTGTAATCTATATAACCTAGAAATTTTAATTGAGAATAAAAATCAATATAGCCTCCATTTTCCTTTTCAGTAGGAGTAGCTGATAATATTATCTTATAAGGAGTAAGTTCTCCTAATTCTAAACACTTTCTAGTTGCCTTGACTGGGTTTCTAACAGACCCTATGTTTTTAATTTTTTGAGACTCATCAATAATGATAGTCCAGTCTTCATTAATCGCCCAGTTTAAATCTAATTTTGAAATAATCTCAAAATTAACAACTATACATTTATGTGGGTTAGAGTCATCTGATAGATAATCACTTATACTATTATTCTTATGTTCTACACTATCTTTTAAATTATACTTTAATGTCTTGAACTCCGTGTGTTTATCTAATACTTCCCACCATTGAGATATTACTTTTTGTGGACAAATAACTAATAAGTGATTAGTTTTATTTTGCATAACTCTAGCTAAACTTGTAATAGTTTTTCCACCACCAGTTTTAATGAAAAGTCCTATTGCTGGTACATATTTAAGACTATCTAATATTGCTTTTTGATAATCTCTTAATTTTATGTTTTTAAGCCTCATAATACCTCCTAATCTTTAATTTTTATTTTATAAATATAGTATCTATCTTCTATAGAACTATTATTTTTAATAGCTCTATAGATAGTTCTCTTTGAAATATTAATGTTCCTCTTAAATTTTAATATTTTTATAATACCATTTACACTATCACTATCCCCAATATTAGTTTCATTTGGTATTAACCCTGTGGGTCTGTCAATATAATTTTTTTCATAAATAACATACATAGTACACCTCTTATATAGATTATAACATAATGTTTTTACTATCTTGCACTTTTTTATTTTGTCTTAATGTTTTGTTTCTATTTAGATTGTAACTATTTTTAACAATAGTTTTAATTTCCAATCTTTCTACTAAACTGGTTAGTTCATCTTTTATATATGTAGCTTCATCGCTATCATCACTTTCTAAATAATTTATTATTTTGTTTATCAATTCTAAATCGTTTTTTGTAATAAACATCTTTATTCCTCCTCTACTTTAAAATCTTTCATATAAAAAGTATGTTCTACTCTATCTTTATATTTTTTACAAAATCTCTTTTCTCTAGCTTTAGCGTTTTTAACACATCTTTGAGCGTAATATTTAAAAGTATATACTGCTATTATATTTTCACTCTTTCCGTCATTCTCAAAGACTATATAAACTCTTTCACACATAAAACCACCTTTACTTTCCTATAATTTTGTTTAGTCTATTTAGTAATTCTTTATTTTCTCGTTTTAATAATTTATTAGTATCTCTTAATTGTTTATTTCCACGACGTGCTATATCTATATGTTTAAGTATTTTTTGTCTATCGGCTTGTTTTATATAACCAGTTGTCATTAAAATGTTTTCTATTTGTTTATAGTATTTCATTTTGACATTTCCTTTCCCCTTTATTTATTCATTTTCTACTTTTTTATTTGATAAGAATGTAACTTTTTCAGCCACTACTTGAAGTTCACTGCCACATAAACATTGTAATCTACCTTTAACTTCAATTAAATCTCCTCTTTCACAATATTCTGCTGTATTCTCAGCAATACCATTCCATAAAGTACATTTAATAAAGTCTGTATCATAAATACCCTCACTATTTTTAAAACTTCTAGGTACTGCTAGTGTTATCTCACTTATTTTTCTTCCACTTTGATTATATTCTACAATAGGTCTTAATACTAACCTACCTACTATTATTACTTTATTTAACATTTTATTTTTCCTCACTTTCTTCTTTTTTATTTTCAATTAAAATTTGTAAATTATTAATTAGTCCTTCTAAATCTTCTATACTTAAACTTTGTGCTAAATCTAATATGTATAAAAATGTTTGGTCGTTATAAAAATTTTCTTTATCCATTATCCTTCCTCACTTTCTTTATTTATTATATCATTACTACTCCAATAGTCTATTGAATAACTCATACCATTATCATAGTTTATACATACAACCATTTCACAGTCTATATCTCTTAATTCTTTTAAATCTTTTATTAATTCTTCCATATCAATATAAAACATATCTGCACCATTTTTTAATTCTTTTTCTATTTCCATTATTAAATCTTGCACATTACCTAACATTAATGCACCATTATCATAAATATTTTTCATTATTATTCCTCACTTTCACTATCTATTTCATCTAGTTCATCAATTACACTATTAGCATTATCTAATACTCCTAGTTCTTTCAAATCGTATAGTAAATCTATTAATTTATTATAAGCATTATTCCAATTTTCTTCTTCTTTTTCATAAATATCGTTCCAATCCTCACTTAAACCAAAATATTTATGTAATATATTTTCTAACATTATAAACCACTCTCCTTATTTTTATTTATATCTTTTCTTTCTCAATTATAATTCAAATGCTTTTGACACTTGTTTTAATATCTTTTGTTTATTGTTATCAATATAATCATTAATGCTATCTAATAAACTTTTTTTGTTATTATCATATTTTTTATAGTCCTCGTAAATTAACTTGATACTATTATAATATTCATCAATTAATAACCACTTTTTTTCTAAATTAAATGCTTTACTTATTTGTATTCCTAAATAGAATATACACTCGCTTTTGTAGTTTAACTCTTCCATATTATTCATTATGCTAAACCTCCTTTATATGTTATATTTTTACTTTTCCAATCTTTAGTGTACACTCTAGTTTGTGTACCTATTAAAGATACTTTATCATTTAATACACTATATAGATTGTCTTTATTATCTATGATTATTAAGTCTTCTTTTTTGACAAAATCACTAACTTTTTCTCTAGTATAATAGTAATCGCCAGTTTCTAATACTTCATATCTTACTTTATTTTCTATAAAGTCATCTATAGTATAGTCTTTAACATTAGTATCGTAATACTTGTCATCATACCAATCATTCCATGCGTACTCCCATACATCATTATATCTAACCCTTGAATAACTAGGTGTATATTTTGGTGCTTTATACGTACTATTACTATAAATGATACCATTATCAAATATTTTATTGCCATACCAATAAATATTTTCTTTATTATCTAGAAAACATAATTTATTATAGCTTATATTTGCTTTATCTTTAATAAGGTTCATAACTCTATTATTTTTATAAAAGTTTCTATTAAGTTCTTTAAATATACTAACATAATCTTTTATAAAACTTTGAGTATCACTTAATATTTTATCATAATTATAAGCACTTATAATTCCATTATGAGCCATAGCTATATCGGTCTCAAAATGAGTAGCTCTCAAGTCCTCAAATTTATTTGATATAGGAAATGGGTGTGTTGTAGCTTTATCATTTTGACCATGAGTACCAATTCTAAAATGGAATACTATAGCTTTATTTGTTAGGTCACTTTTAAATTCTCTCTTTAGACTTTTAATCTTTCTATTCAAGTCCTCAAATGTCATAAAACCTTTATCAATAATCACTTTATCATTCTTTACATACATTAAACCAGCACCATCTTTATTATTTTTAAAACACTCTCTTAATGTAGCTCTTGAGGGTAGGTTAACTCCTTTATTTTTTGCAACTATAATACACATATACTATTCCTCCTCTCTTTCCATATTTTTTAATTTATTATTTATTAATTCAATTGTTTGTGAACATAAACTATTTAATTCATCATTACTAGCTCCATATCTACTAGTATATAAACTTAATACTTCTTTAATCTTTTTAAGTCCATTAACACAATTAGCTCTACTATTATCACATAATACTACCATTCTATCATATAATGAAGCTGTATCCGAATTTTGTGTTGTATCAAATTCCAAAGCATTAGTTATTGCATTAAACAATGTATATCTAAATTGTAATATACGTTTAATTGTTTTAGTATCTTGTGAAAAGTCTATAGAACCATTTAATAAAGTGCTTAAAGCTGTTGTAATATCATTCAAGCTATTTTTATAATTAGTTATAATCTTCTTATTTTTGTCTTCTTGTTTTTCTATAGCACCCTCTATATATTTGGTGTTATCTCTTAAATATAAGTTGTCTTCTAATATGTTTAAACTATCTACATAATTTTTTAGATACTCGCCACTATAATTAATTACTTTATTCCAGCTAATCTTTGACACCATATTATCTCTACACACATTGACTAGGTTGTAAACAAATTCTATTGTCGCCATAAATGTTTCATACTTTAAAGTACCTCTAAACATTCTAAATTCTATAGTTTTCCCATTAGTTGTACTATTTCCAGTATTTACATTTACAACACTTGAATGACCTATATTATCTCTTTGGTTTAATTCATAAAGTAATTTTCCACTTTTATAAAAATCATCATTCTTAAACATTGTATTACTTCCGAATGTATTCTCTTTATGATATGGAATTGTATATGTATTATATCTACTAAATTGGTTATGACCTCTTCTTGATAAAATCTCTATATTATTCCTATAAGTTTCTACAAATAACATTATTTTTTCTATAGTTTCTTGTATTTGTGTACTATTAGAACCTAAAGCAATTTTAGATACATGAATGTGTAGTCCACATTTCCCTTTATTGTGTGAGTAATAACCATTATCACTTAAATAAGTTAGTATGTTTTTAAAGTCCTCTTTATGAGCTTTTATATATCCAATTGACATAGGTTGTGTTATAATTTCAACCCCGTCACCTATAGAAGAGTCAGTCTCAAAGTTTAAATCTAAAGTCTTAAAATTCTTTCTAATGTAATATAGTGTATTTGTATGATTAGATTGCATAAATCTATTACACACATCTTTAGTTGTCTCTAGCTCTATTCCAAAAAATAATTGGTTATTCTCTTCGCCAGTAACACTTTTGAATTTTAATGGAATAGCTGGACTATGGTAGCTGTCAACTCGACATTTTAACATCTTAAAGCAACTCTCACAATAAAAGTAGCTACCCCATTGTACCCCCTCGCTCTCTTGTACCTCATTACTACAATAGTAGCAAGTCTTTTTGTTTGTTTCATTATTCATTTTTTCATCACTCCTTTATTTTATTTTTGAATAACTTATAAACTATGCTTTTTAAAAGCATATAGAAACAAGTTATTAATGTAATAACTTAATCTATATCTATAATCTCGTATCTTTTATATTTATTTGTTATACCTAGCAATTTAATAGTAATTTTATAGTCTTTTATTTTGTGATTTACTTCATCAATATTATGATTTATTTTTAAATACTTTAATAGTTTAGTCTTATATCTCTTATCACTCTTATAGACTATTGTTACTATCTTGTTATTATGTAATTTATAGCTTAAATCTACACAATTTAATGCTGGACTTATTATTACCACTCTTCTTCCTCCTCTTCTTTATAGTATTCTCTATATGTGTTTTTGTCTTCATTTTCAAGATATTGCTTGATGTCTCTATAACCAGTATAATAGTATAAAATATCATTTAGTGTATATTCATTATAACCATTTATACCAGTCACACAGTTTAACACCTCCTCGTTTATTCCTAGAGTATTTACTAAATACTCATCAAATTCTTTTAATTCCATTCTTATCACTCCTTTATTTTATTTTTGAATAATTTTTTAATTTTAATAACTTGCTTTTATATGCTTTTAACTTTCGAGTAAAACTCTCACACTAACTATTGCTAACCTTATGCAATTATATTTCAATAATTGCTATAGTACCTATAGTACTATTCCTCGCCGTGCATGTCTATGTATCTACGGCGGTGTACATACGCTCACAACTATCTTTTAAGTAGTGCTTCTAATTTTCAAATATCAATTACCAAATATACTAGTAATCGTTAGAATTTACAAATTACTAAATATATTTGATGTACTCATTGTGTATCATTTACTAGCATTTGTCGGCTCTAGATTAACAACCTCAGTACAGTTTTACCCGTGTATGTTACACTAAAGGGCTCAGCACCTCGCAACGACGCCTTTCGCATTCGCTTGTGTCTATATGTCATGATATACAACCCCTTTCGCGGTTGAGTGATTTAAGTATATCATTTTTAGAATATGTTGTCAACAACTTTTTTATTTTCTTTTTATTTATTTTTCTTTTGTTTTATTAATTTTAGTTATAATTATAAGAATTTATTTATTCATTTGTTCGCTTTTTTGCTCCCTAAAAAGACTTTTTAACTTTTCTCAAAAAATTAGTTTTGGAGACTTTTTAACTCGTTTGTAAACAACTTTTTGTCAACATATAGATATTTTTTTCTTATATGTTAAAAAATAGAAAAAAAAATTTTTTCAAAATTTTTGGAAAATGGAAAAAACTGGGAAATGTTCGCTTTTTGTTCGCTTTTTGTTCGCTTTTTGTTCGCTTTACACTACTTGACAGTTCGCTTTACATTTGCTTTACACTTTTTAAATTTTAAATAAAAAATAGATGTATAATATTGTCAACAATGTGTTAATATATTGTCAACAATTAGTAAGGGGGTGGAGGCTTAAAAGAGTTGATTTGTATTTGAGGCGTAGAGGCTGGGGTGATATTATTAACTTCACATAAAATCTCTCTATTAAAAAATCTATTAAATATATCAAAAAACCTATCAAAAAGAAAACCTATTAAAACCATCTCCATCTCACACCAAATAACCAACCTATTTTAAACCAAAATAAAACTCCTATTTCTAGGAGTTCCACAAATAAATGTGTGTGTACATGTGTATTAGGGGAAATGGAGTTTATAACTCCAGTACAATTATAACAATAATTATTTCTCTAGTAAAGACAAAATTAAAATGATATAATATTTCTAGAAATACCAAGTAAAATAATTAAAGGAGATTATATGAAATATGCAGATTATACACAGGCTGTTAATGGTACTAATAACACTAATGTAATGACACCACTTAGGGTAAAACAAGCTATCCAAGCAAATGAGAGTGGTGGGGGTAGTGGAACAAGTAACTATAACGACCTAGAGAATAAGCCTAAGATAAATGGTGTGACCCTAGAAGGTGATAAATCAAGTAGTGACTTAGGGATTAGTGTACCTTCTGTAGATGAGGAAACTATAATAAAGTCACCAAATCTTACTGCCATTGGGGTTAAAGAGAGTAGTGGGAATGTGGACCATTTCTTAACTCTTACATTAAGCGAGTATAATGCAATAGAGAACAAAGACCCAAATACTTTCTATAACATAACAGATGACACAGACCCCAGTAGCATACCTACCAAAACAAGTGACCTAGTAAACGATAGTGGGTTCATAACATCTTCAGATTTAGAAGAAGCCATGCGAGAAAATAATATATATTCTACTAATGAGACTAAAATAGGTACTTGGATAGATGGTAAACCTTTATATAGAAAAGTCATTCAACCAGTTATTGAAATAGGAGCAAATGCAACTGTAAGTGTACCACATGGAATAAGCAATTTATCACAAGTTTTAAAAGTAGATGCAACATTGTTTTGGTGGAATAAAACTTATCCATTACCAGCTATATACGAGGACTTGTCAAAACAAGTTGCTATAAATTACATAGATAGCACAAATGTCTATATAAAATCGTTTGGTGACAACTGGTCATCACAAATAACAACAATAATATTAGAGTACACAAAAACTACTGATTAATTTTAAATCATGAATAAAAGGAGGAATTATGAGTATAAGAAAAGGTGATATTCTACTTACAGGAGGTCCACAAGACATATCCAGTAAAGAAGATATAGCAAATAAAGTTACTAGCGTGTCAGAGTCTAGTACAGATTTGGAATATCCTAGTGCTGGTGCACTTTATAGAGCTTTACTTGAGAAACAAAATAACTTAATTTCAGGTACTAATATCAAGACAATAAATGGTGAGAGTTTACTTGGGTCTGGTAATATAGAGATAAATGGAGGAGGTAACCTTGACCCAAACACATATAATATTCAGACTAAACAAACTCTAGACCTTACAAGTTTTAGTTCAGATTATTTTTACCCAATATCCTGGGACCCAACTTTAGCGTTTGTGTCTTTAGATATAAGAAGCCAACGATTTGGTACTACAAACCCTTACAATCAAAATAGACTATCTGCTTCTATTAGTAGTATGGGTTATAGTGATACTCCTAAAACAATTAATGTGTATGAGAGTGCACAATATGATGAGAATGAGATAACTATATATGGTATTTATACAGGTAATACGTATGGTGCTAATTGTGTGTATTTAAGAGGTGGACTTACGTATGAGGTTAATTGTAATGTCACTTTGACACCACATCAATATGCATATACCTATGGGTCAGGAGACTCAGCCGAGGTATTCCCTATTATGAGTAGCTCATATACTTTTGACACTACTGCTAGTAATATAAGTAAAGTGTGGGATGCTGTGGGTTGGAAAGGTTATGGGTACACTAGTAGAGGTTTTCAGTCTGATATGGCTATAGTCGGTAGAACTTTAAAAGTTAATGCAGATACTGATTTAACAATATCTGGTCCTAGTTCGGGTAAGGTTAATTTTGAGACAATTTTTGGTAGTGGTTATGTGTTTGATAAACCTCTTAGACCTAAAACTTTACAAAATAGTTGGTTCTGTACTGGTGGTGGTGGTGGTAATACTGACCATTATGTTAAACTTTGTAATGTTAAATTTGATTTGCATAGACAAGGAGAATTTGTAAGTATAAGGATTTATATAGGTGAGGGTAATAATGGAAACGCACACCAAAATGCTTTTATAGACTTAGTAATGCAAGTTGGTTGGACTGGTGAAAATGGTGGAAGAGTTGGTTGTAAGTGGGAACTACATCCAGGTGGAACAACTTTCTCTATGGATAATTGCAACATAATAGTCATTTCTAATAGTAATATAGATTATGATGTGTATTTTTATACTAATGTGAATTACTGTGTTCCAAATTATTCTGTAGATTGTAGTGATTTGGTAACTGTTACACATGCAGGAATTGTTTCTTTAACTGCTCCAACAGGTACGGCTTGTAATTGTTCAGGGTCTATTGTACAAGCTTCTACTGTACTATATAATAATGACTCTGGAACAAACGCAAACTTGACGTTGACTGCTAGTGCTGCTAGTCATAAGAGTATTGAAATCTTTTTTAGAGATAATGATAATAACTATAATTCCGTTAAAGTTTTTAATCCAAATGGTAAGAATGTAGCATTAATTTCACAATATAATAATGGTAACAATACTGCTTGGTTTAAAATTGCAACAGTAACAATATCTGGAAATTCAATAACATTTGGTAATAGCGAAGAAGTTAGATTGACACATAACGCTTATCCATCAATTAGTTCTTCATCAAACATTTATATTACTAAAGTGGTTGGTTACTAAAAGTACATTATGTTCTATTGATAATTTTAGTTATCAGTGATATAATGTGGTTAGTTAAAGGGGAAAGGAGGAAATTATGACTACTGCTATAGAATATGTTACTATTCTAGTTTTAGAGGTGGTATTTTATAGTTTATTTCTAATATTTTGTAGAAGAGATGGGAAAGTTTATAAATATTTTGCTTTATTTTCTTTTATAACTTTACTATTGCTATATTTAGACACTACTAATGTGTTTGTTTATTACTTATTTGTAGTTCTAGCACTATTTGGTTTGAAATATTTTATTAAAGTAAAGACATCTTTATACGATATGTTAGTAATAACCGTTATGTTATTAATTAAAGTAGCTATAGAAACTCCATTTTATTTGGTTTTAATTAATTTTGGAGATAAGTACATAGTTGCATTGATTACAGAACTTATAAAGATAATACTATTGTTAGCCTTTAAAGATAATTTAAGTGCTATTTACAAAAAGTTTAGAATAAAATGGGAACATAGTGATTTTTATGTAAGATACTCATTTAGTATCGCATCTTATGTATATTGGATAATAGCGATAATCTTTATTTTATTATTTGTGAAATAAGGAGGTGAGATAAATGCCAGGAAAATTATTCTTCGGTAAGAAAAGAAAATAGTAGGTGATTTATATGGATTTAGATAAATTGTCCTATAAAGCTTATGGGAATTTGGTAATAGTAGTTCTGCTATTTATTGCACTACTTTTTAACTTATTCCCCTTTTCTTTTATAGGCTTTATACAATGTGTTATAGAAATACCAATATATTTATTGGTTAGGAATAAATTTGAGAAACCAATTCATGCAAATGGTCTTAATATATGTTTCTTTTTGACTATTCTATTTTATTGTTTCTTATTTCTAACTATTAAACTTGGTTATAAACTTTTACCAGAAGAAATATCATTTGGATTTTCAACTTTATTATGTATACTTGGATGTTATGCAACATCTACACTCCCAGATGATATTATTAAGAAAGGTAAATTATTCTTTGGAAGAAAGGGTGAAATTATGATTAACAGCGTTCAAGATACATCTTTAACTTTAGCAAGTAATATAGCTAATATACCATTTAGTACAGATGTAGTTCGTACACGTTCAGCTAATTGTTGTGGTGGATGGTTAAACCATAGTGCTGGTAGCACTCAATACCAAATAACAGAAGCAGGAGTCTATGAAATTATGTTTAATACAAATGTAACATCTGCTACTGTTGGTGTTGTTGCTTTAGGAATTAAAGCTAATGGGGAGTTGTTAAGTGGAACTGAAATGGATTATACTGTTGCAACTGCTAACACTTATTCTAATGTTAGCGCAAACAGATTAATTAGAATTTGTGGAAATGGTTCTACAACTATTACTGTAGGCTCTATCCCTACTGTTGAGGCTACTGCTACTCAAATACCTGCTATTAAAAATGCGTCATTAATCATTAAGAAAATAGGATAATTATGGAGAGTTACGAAAAAGTTGAAGAAAAGTGTATGGAATTAAAAAGATACACTAAAAGAGTCATGGACCTTTATTGTGATGCTAAAAAATGGCATTGGTTAGCAGAAAGTGCTGCTACAGAAGTTGAAAGACAAAAGTACAACACTATTGCTAATGCCTTAATGGACATGTTCAATAAAGAAATTTCATCTATGATATTATAAAAAGGAATATAACTATTCCTTTTTTCTTTTTGATTTGGTATAATAATTGTGTTAAGAGTAATGTCATTGTCAGTTTTGGACTGTTTCATTCACATAGACGACCTCCTATTTATTCTTGTAATTATTCTTAACAAACAAGCTGTACTTAATTAAGTACACTCCTTTCTTTTTAGTATGAGACGTCTCGAACGTCTCTTTTTGTTTACATTTTATTCTAGATATTGTATAATTGAATTGGTTTTAGGACCAACGGTGCATTTTCTACCACCAAAAACATTGGAATAGCTTTGTCTATTCCATTTTTTGTTTATTTTTGTTATAATTTAAGCATAAGGTGGTGATAAATGTTGTGGTAAATTCAAATTATATACAAAAAACTGACGTAAATGATAGTGAATTAATAAAAAGTATTAAAAAAGATGAGCGATTAGCTACTGAACCAGACAAAAAGTTACGTTTTTTAGCTATGGCAGAGATATTTTTACTAGACTTCTCAAAAAACTTATATAAAACATCTTTAGAGTTGCATGACGGATTTCCTTATTACAATATAGATGAATGGATGGAGTTTATAAATTATCCAATAGTAAGAAAATACTTACAACAATTTAAAAATGAAAAAATAGGTATAATTGCTGAACAAAATTTGGCACAAGGAGATAAAGATGCTGTATCTATACAAAAAGCTATGCAACAAAGTGGACCATCTATTAATAATTCTAATATTGTATTAATTAGAGTGCCAGAGAAAGTTGATTTCCCTGAAAAATTTAGTGGCGATGGGAGTTCTGAAATAAATGAAGATAGATGATTTAAAATTTATAGAATTTTCAGATGAAGGTTATAGAGTTTACAGGTGTCCATTATGTGGAGGAACTATTAAAGTTCATGATAGTGTTTTCTATGGTAGGTGTGATACTTGTTTAGCAACACTTATTGACTATAAACCAGCTCCACATCAAGTTAAATTTCATCAGAGCAAAGCAAAGTTTAGACTTAATATCGGTGGATTTGGTTCTGGTAAGACTACTATGGGTGCAGCAGAGGTAACAAATCATGCTTTATCAGTAGCAAATGGTAGAACACTTATTACTGCTCAATCTTTACAACAAGTTAAAGAAGCTGTTTTACCAGAGTTAGAAAAATTTCTTCCAACATGGTTTATCAAAAAGCAAACTAAAACACCATTACCAAAGTACACACTTATTAATGGACATGAAATAGTTGTATATGCTAGTAATGATGAAGAGAAATTAAGGTCATTAAACCTTACTGCCTTTTGGATTATAGAAGCAAGTGGAGTTGACTATTCAATATTTACACAACTTACAGCACGTCTTAGAAATAGAGCTGCAATTGTAAAAGATAAAGAAGGTAAAGAAATAGAACATAATTTTATGGGAATAGTAGAAAGCAACCCAGAAGACGGTAAACAAACCTGCCGTCTATAAACCCTTTTAATTCACTTAAACTCCTGATGTCAGGACAAGAGTGAGCGAAGCCCAATATTTTGGGAACGTGCAACGACTAGCCGAGAGGCGTAAGACCCAAGTGGGTTTGAAAGAGAGGGCAACCGAAAGGTTGAATACATAGTCTGAACTAGGGTATAAAAATAAAAAGAAGCCCTAGAGAGTGTGTAACGAACACTCGTAACATATTGTGGATAAGAGATGAATTTTTATTAAGGTCTGATAAGATTTTTGCTAGTAAAAGTGTTGATACATCTTCTTATGATAAGCTAAAAGTCAAAAAACCAGAAACTTCTTATCATTCTTTTCTAAGTTCTACTAGAGATAATAAATATCTTCATGAGAATTTTATAAAAGATTTATGTGTCGGAAAAGATGATAAATGGATAAGAAAATATATCTATTGCTATTTAGAGGTTAAAGATGGTGCTGTTTATCCAGATTTTGCAAATTGTTTAGTCGACCCATTTGAAATACCAAAAAATTGGCTTAGAATATTTGGATTTGATAAAGGTTGGACAGATGAAACTTGTTTATGTTGTGGTGCTATAGATAGTAAAAATGGTATTTGTTACATATATGATGAATATTATGTAGCTGAAAAACCAATGACATACCATGCTAGGCGTATAAAAGAAATGGTTGTTGGGTTACCCTTATACAAAAATATAATTTCAGACCCATCCGTAAGAAATAAAAATGATAGAGACGGAGTTTCATATAGAGACTATTTCTATAATCTTTCTGGATTATGGCTTGAAGAAGGAAATAATTCTATATTCGATGGTATCGAGAGAGTCAGAGATTTTATGTATCAGGGGAAATTGAAAGTATTTACTAGTTGTACAAACCTTAAATCAGAAGCTCAAAAATATTTATGGAAGAAAGATAAAAATGGTATCAGTAAGGATGAGCCGACTGAAAAAGAGAACCATTTAATGGATGCTATGAGATACATGATTATGGCTTTACCAGATGATTTAAGGGAATGTACTTTCAATAAAAAGGAAAATAATACTAAATACTCAATATTAGATAGACTTAAACTATCACAAAGTTCTGATTTTGAAGATGATGGTGAAGGTGGAGTCTATGGAATGGGATATTATAACATGTGAGAAAGGAGGAAACTATGAGAGAAAATCAAATTGCAGAAGAAATTTCTGCTAAATTAGATACTATAATTAAAACTCAAAGTGATTTAACTCTTACAATCCAATCTTTAGAAAAAAGAGTTCAAGATTTAGAAAATGGAGAATTTGGAACAGGTTTATATTTAGATGGTTGTAATGAGTTAGATAAAGAATTTATAACTAAGAAAAATGAGAAAGCAGGTGAATAATGAAAGAAGAAAATAAGAAAGATTTGGTTTATTCAGTTTCAGAAGAATTAGAAAAAGCAAAAGAATACACTAAAATGTTTAATAAGGCTCGTAATTTCAATTCTGAAAGATTTGATGCTTATGCAGAACTTATGGCTTTCTATCAAGGAAATCAACATTTGTTGAAAAAATATAAAAGCAATAGACCGTGGATTGTTAATATGAACACACCTTATGCAACTATAGCTATAGAAAATAGAATTGCTTCACTATTAGTTGATGATTATGAGGGTGATTTAATTCCTTTATCTCCAGAAGATATAGATATTATAGAACCAATAAATAGTGTCTATAAAAGAGAATGGGAAAGAATGAATATGGACGTAATAATAAGACATAGCGTTCAAAAATGTGCTGTAGTTCGTGAAGCATATTGTCATATATATGTTGATGATACTAAAGTACATGGTGGTACAAAAAGTAAAAGAGTTGGTGCATTATGTGCAGATGTTATAGAACCTTCTTGTGTTTTAATAGACCCAAATGCTAGAGATTTAAAAGATGCTAAATATATGATAATCACTGGTAGAATTAATAAAAAAGATGCTATAAAACAATATAAGGTTTTAGAAGCACTTAGTATGTCAGGAACTGATTATGCCCCTAATGAAAGAGGAGAGATATATTATGATAATGACTACTCTACTGAACAAGAAGATGTGTTTACAGTTTGGAATTTTTACATTAAAGAAGATGGAAAAATTAAAAAAGTAAAACTTATAAATAATATAATAGTTAAAGAAAGTGTTATAAATATTAGTAGATTTCCAATAGCTCAAATAAGATGGGCTAAAGCTGCTCAAAGTTGTTATGGTATATCACTTATGGACCAATTACTTTCTTTACAAAAAGCAATATGTGCTATAGAAAGTGCTATTACAAATACAGCCGTTGCTTATGCTGCTCCTAGTATGATGGTTGCAAAAGGTAGTGGAGTTGACCCACAAATGGTTGCAAAAGCTAATGGTGCTCCAGGCGTTGTATATTCAGTAAATGGAAATTTAGACAATGCAATTAAACCAGTAATACCTCCTAAAATTCAAGACGAAATACTAGCTATTAAACAAGATTTTGAAGCCAAAATTAAGGAAATTTCTGGTAATACTAACCAATTCTTAGGTAATATAGGTACTGCAGCAAATACTGCAGGTGGTGCAGAGATTTCTGTAGACAGAGCTAAGATTATAGAAGTAAACTCTATTAATAATATAGAAGAATATGTAGAAGATATTGCTAATATATTAGTTGAATTTATAATAAAATTATATCCTAATGCAGAATTAAATTATAATGCAGGAAAAAATGGATATGGACAATATGTGTTTGATAAAATTAAGATGCCTAAAAAGAGCGAAATGAAAAATTTAGAATACAATTTCCACGTAGAACTTAATAAAAAATCACAATACAATAAAGATAAACAAAAACAAGAACTTATGGATTTATTCCAATTTGAAAGACAATATGACGCTCCAATTAAGACAGTAACTGTATCTGACATAATCAAAAATTCTAGTTTAGAAAATAAAGATGAAATTATAGCAAGATTTAATAGTTTAAATTCTCAATCAGCTAGTGAAAAGACAGAAGTTATAAAAAATATAATATACTCTAGTCAGGACTTAGGTATTAATAACGACTTAGTTACTCAAGCTATCACTGAAATAATTGCTGGGGGAACTGATACTCCTGCTACGGATGAGTTGATGAGTCTTTTAGAACAAGGTTTTGAGTCTCAATTACAACAAGCTCAAGAACAAGCTAATATGGGAGCTATATCACAAAGTGATGTCAATGCTTTAAATCAACAAGACCCAACAGCTGGGTTAGACCCTAATGCTGTAGCTATGGCAGAGAATATGTTAGGTGGGGAGAGTGTCTAATAAAGAGTTGCAAAACTCTTTTTTATTTGTTATAATGTTTTTGATGAAATAATTATATTTCAAAGTTCATATAACGGGTCGTACCTAAACGACCTAATAAACAATTTAGTGTGAAAGGAAAGTTTTATGAAGAATGATGTTTTTGGTAGTGTTGACGATATTGATGCTGCTTTAGATTTACAATTTGGTAAGGTTGCAAACGAGCCAGAAATTGAAGAAGAAAAAGAAGCTGATAACGAAAATACAGAGGAAACAGAAGTTGAAACAACTTCTGAAGAAAATAATGTTGAGACTAAACCACAAGAAGAGACAGGGGAAACTCAAGAAGAAAAACCCCAAAATGATATTGTTGATAAGGCTAGGACTCAAAAAGAATATGCTTTTTCTAAATTAAGAACTGAAAATTCAAGTCTTAAAAAAGAAAGAGATGACTATAAATCTAATAGTGATTTTTTAGAAAGTTTAGCTAAAGATTATGGCTATGATGATGTTTCTAAATTTCAAGATGCCGTTAAGTTGGCTAGATATGAAAAAGAAGCACAAGCAAAAGGCTATGACCCAGAGTTATACAAGAAAACTATGGAGCAAGAAGCTCGTATTAAAGAATTAGAAAGACAAAGAGAACAAGAATTATTCGATAGAAAAATCGAAAAATTTAAAGAAGCTCTAGAGTTTGCTTCAAACACTTATGGTGTAAGTGAAGATGAAATCTTTAACAGACTAGAAGGTGCAGGAGTTAGTGTTGATGAGTTATTATCTATATCTAACCCAAAAACTTATTTAGATGGTGTTCTTGTAGACAAAATACGAGATAAAGCTAAACAAAGCCAAATCGACGATATAAAAAATATGAAAAGTTTAGTTGAGGACAAAAATGAACAAGGTAGTGCTCCTGACGGAATAACTATTGATAGTTTATTAAAAGATGACTTAGCTAAATACAAAGCCGATAATTTTTTATAGTAGAAAGGTTAGGTGAGTTATATGGCTACTACAACTTTAGCTGTGTTACAAAAAAACGGACTTTCAGTTACTGAATATTTCAGTAAAAGATTATTAGAAATGATTAAGTTAGAAAGAGAAAATTTTGTATTCACAAATCTTGGAGTAAATATGGATTTACCAAGAAAAGAAGGAACTAAAGTTTTTACAGTTCGTAGATACAACCATTTACCATTAAATAATGTAGCTGACCATGCTTTAACAGAAGGCGTACCTCCAACTGCATTAAAACCAGAAGGACACAAAGTTCAAGGTACTATTAATCAATATGGTGTAATTATGGACGAAACAGATGTTGCTGCTGATATTCACTTTGATAATGTTAAAGAAATTTATCAACCAGAATTAGCAAGACACGCTGCTGAATTAATAGAAAGAAATACAGTAAATAGTTTTACAGATGCTAGTGAATACTATGTAGGAACAGCTAACGACGCAGCAGATGACATTACAGCTACTGACGTTATGACATTTAAAGATTTAAGAATTGTTGCACTAACAATGCAAAATGCTAACAGAAAAGGACATATCAAATTTGGTGGAAAACCAGTTACTGTTATGCACCCAAATGTTATGAATGACTTAATTGATGACCCAGTTTTAGTTAATAAATTATTAGTTCCAGGAAACGAAAATGGACCTATTAAACAAGGAACTTTAGCTAAATATATGGCTTATGGACAATATTTTACTGATAGTTTAATTTGCCCAGTTAAAGCTAATACTAATAAGATAAATGTTTACACATCTTATACATTAGGATATAAACCATATATGGTATTATCATTAGGTGGTTCTAATGTTAAATTCTATGACACTGGATTTGCTCCAGATAAGTCAGACCCACTTGGACAAAAGACTACTTTTGGTTACAAGTTATGGACTGGTGCTAAAATTATAGACCCAATGGCTATCACAGCTGTTTATAGTGCTTCTGGTTATGACATTGCATTATACAATGATACTAATGACACTATTGGTAAGGCTGCTAGTCAAGAATAATATTAGTGTATAATTGAATTTTAAATCTTTTGTACCCAACTTGTTAAGAGTTGGGTTTTATTGTATACCTAATGATAGGTGGTGGATATAAATATCTATAACTTTACAGAATGTTAATTAATTGATATAATAGAGGAGAAAGGTGGTAAAGAAAATGGCAGAAATAAAAAATAATAAATCTGGTTATTCTTCAAAAGATATTGAGGCTGCTATAGGTGGAAACACTATTAAGGAAAAACCAACTAAATTTGAAGAAAAACAAGCAGAGGCTGTTGCTAGTGCTGCACTTAAAGCTGCGTTAGATACATCTAGTCAAATTGCTGAAAGAGAAGCTGACAAAACTTATGCTATAGAAAAACAAAAACACATGTTAGAAAGATGTAAAAACGATGCTGTAGTTAAAAAAGTTGTATCTAAATTATATGCACCATATTTAGGTAAAGTTTATACATTTGCTTATAATGGTATTCCAGTTACAATTTATTGTGACGGCAAACCTCATGAATATCCTAAATTTATTGCTGATAAAATTGATGAAAAACTTAATAAAGTATCAGAGAGCAACACTTATAAAGAAATTATAGAAGAAAAACTAGAACAAGGCACTTTTTAGTGTCTTTTCTTTTACGTCAAGAAATGATATAATGTAAGCATAAAGGAAGGTGAGAATAATATGAACCTAAAAGATATAGTAACTAATAGTCAATTCTTTACTGATGAAACTATTAGTAGTATTAATTATCTTAGTGTAGCTAATAAGGCTTTAGCTATCGTAAATGTTGAATGTAAGACATTATTCCCTAGTATCGAAAGTGATACAACTCCTTATTATTACATGCCTAAAGATTGGTTATATACTTTACTTAGTCCATATATATCTTATGCTATAAAAATGAATGATAGTTCTCTTTCAGAAGCAGAAATGTATCTAAATGAATTTTATAGAGCTTTAGAAAATTTTAAAGATAATCTAGGTACTTTAGTAACCAACTATGATGAGAGTGACCCAGATAGTGGAATATCATCTGACATGATAGCAGATACAGGATTTGGTGGTGTTTATGAAATCGACACATCAAATGCTATAAATGTTGGTTGGTTTGGCTATGACTCTAATGGTGGAAGCTGGTAGTTATGGGTGGTTATCAAAAATTTAGGGGTAATCCAGAGAATAAATTATTTTTCCTGTTAAATAATTTTATGGGTGGTATTAATACAGAGTTTAGTGATGACAGTAGTAATGATACTGATTTCGATAGTATCATAAATTTTGACATGGATAAATTAGGAACTTTGAATAAACGAAATGGATTTGGAGAATTAATGGCAATATCAGAAATTTTTAACAAATTAGATAAATCTTATCTTCCAAAAATACTTAATAGAACACAGACAAATAATAATCCAGAAAATTCAAATGATAATTTGGTCTATATGAAATTGCTTAGAAATGATAATAATTGTTTTAGAAACTTATCAGGTTTCAGTGGACATAACGCTTATAGAGAATATCAAAGCAGATATGGGTTTCAAAATAATAGTTTCGTGTTACTTATGATAACTACAAAACTTACTAATGGTAAACCAACATCTTCCAAAGCATGGTATTATGTTTGCACTCTCCCAGAACTAGAATATGATACCAATGGTGAACCAACTAATAAAGATACTATGACTATTAATTGTTATACATATTCTTTTCCAATTACATTTAACTGGGATAGAAACTTAATGAATATGGACACAATAGAATATTTTGATAAAATATGGTTTACTAACAACAAATATGGATTAGTTTGTTTTAATAGAAGTACACAAATAACATCAAATGATACGTTAGCTAGTGCCTTTACTTATCATGGTGTAGTAAAAGATGGTGTTATAAACTCTGCTTATAAGCCAACAACATCAGAAATGAATGAAAATTCTGCACTTGGACCTAATTTACTTTGTACAGACCCATTACATGATGTAGGAGATACAACAACATCTGTTGACACACTATTAGGTGTTTATTTTACAACAACTGATAATATATTTTTATCAAATCAAATAGTTTCAGGCTCTGAACCATTTTTATTAAATATCTTATACACAGGTTCTAGTGCTTTCACTATTACTGCTAAAAGTGGGGATGAGATTGTTGACTTAAAACTAACAGAAAAGCCCAGTTTAGATAAAGAAGGCTTTAAAGTCTATGAAGTTGAATTTAAGAACGTACCATCAGGTGAGGTTGAGTTAAAAATAGAAAAAACTGGTGTCTCTTTAAGTCCTTGTTATAGATATATTACTACAGGTGTAATAGACGGAAACCTTAAACCAGTAACAGCTTTAAATATAGGTGAATGTGGAATGTGTGAAATGAGTGGAAGAGCTGTATATTATAAGGATGACACACTTTATTTTAGTGATATAAACCACATGGATTATATTCCAGCTAATAACTATATAATTCTTCCAATAGAACCTACTGATAAGATAACTAAAGTTTGTTATTTTAAAGGTGTATATATTATATTTACTAAAGAAAAAATATTTAAGCTTAAAGGAACTTATGGTTCTAGTGATTTTTCTAGAGAATATGTAAATTCAAGTTTAGGTTGTCATGCAGGTAATACAGTAGTTCCAATAGAAGACACATTATATTTTGCCTCTCCTAGAGGAATGTATGCTTTAAAATCAAGTACATTTGTAGAAGGTATGCAAAACCTAAAGGAATTAGACTTAAAGGTAAAGAAACTAACAAGTGACTACACTATATTTAATGAAGAACTTAGTAGACCTGCTATTAGATTTAATGGTATAAGCGAAAGAGCTTATGCTTTACGTTATAAAGATAAATATTTATTGTTCTACAACAATTATAATGATAAAGGTGATTATGCTGCTAGTAATGATTTGGACACTCTTGTTTATCAATATGAAATAGGAGCATATACTACTTATAGATTTAAGGAAAAGCCTACATTTTTATTTATAGTTGATAACGCTATAGAAACATTTTCTACTATATATAAGGAACAATTATATACAACATCTAAAGAATTGATAAACTATAATTTTGAGACTAACGCTAAAGGTAGTAGAGTTATTACAGATTTATCAGGAAATAATAATGATTGTAATGTTGTTGGTAGTGTAGCTATCAATGGTAAAAAGGGTATAAATTTATCACAATATGATGCTCGTGGAGAATTTTCTTTATCTAATCCAAATTTAAGTAATGGGTTCAGTATCACATTTAATATACAATTTGATGAGTCTTGTTTAAACAATGACCGTATAATATTGTGTAGTTTAGGAGATAGTGAGAAAGCAGGTAATATACAATTCGTACTTAATATTTCCACAGAGTCTAAATCATTTGGAATTGAGATACTTAATGAACCTGGTGTAGCTACAGGGTTATATTCAGATTATAAGGTATCAAATTTAGAACTAACAGAAAGACATACTTGGAAGATTAATACTTATAAAAATGGTGCGTATCAAGTTCTTGAACTTTATAAAGATAATGTGAGAGTTAGTAGTAATACATATAGTACAGATATTTTTGATGACACATCACTAGATAATGATAGAGAAATATGTGATTTGTGTTCATCTAGAGGTATTCTAGAAGACGGAACACTTGTAACTTATGTACCTAATTTTAAAGGAAGTATATATTCTTTCTCAATGTCAAATAACACTAGAGTCTTGTTCGACTATGAATTTGAGGATAGTATACAAGGTGATGGGGTTACTTATGTTCAAAATAAAGCTGTTGACTATGAAGACTTGATGACTTTATATAATGTAAATTGGTATGATAATATTGGAGCTTCATTTAATGGTATAGATGGGTATTTAGAACTACCTAATATAAAACAAAATGTAAGTTTCTTAAATGGATTTACTATTGAGTTTGAAGGTAGTTTCATTAAAACGGCTAACCCTCAAAAAATATTTGATTTAGCAACTAAATATAATAATGATAATGAAGCTAATAAAAACTCTTCAATAAATTGTTCAATTTTTGGTGGAGGGATAAAATTAGAAACTAATAGTGTTGATTATGTTTCAGCTAATTTAATTTATAATTTGGATATAACAGAAAATCACAAATATAAATTTGATTGTGTTTACAATCTAGGTGGTAGTTATACTCTATCACTTTATTTAGATAATGGGGCTAAGCCAGTTAAATCAGTTACTTTTACAGGTGCAATAAGTAATATTACAAGATTTAGTAATTTTATAGGTAAGTCAAACACAACTACAGATAATTTATTAAATGGTAATTTAAAGAATTTTAAAATTAGTATTTATGAAGGTGAAGCTCCAACATTAAGAAGTTCTATATTTGAGTTTGATACAACACCTACAGATTTTGGTAAATCTATGTATATTGAATTAATAAGTAAAGCTACTAATATGTTATACCCACAACACATGAAAAAACTTAAACACATATTTGTAAAATGTATAGGTGGTTATAACTATAATGAATTTTTCTTTGAATTATATGCCGATGCACATTTAGTAAACGACCCTAAAACATACTATACTTATTTAGATGAAAATGGAACTGTAGTGTATGACTATACAGGAGATAAAGAATTAAAACTAGAAGAAACTACATCTATATTAGGTAATATAAGATTAGATGAGACTGCACTTGGTACAGGTAAATATCAAACAAGAAAACTTGTTATTCCAGAAAAGGCTAAGAACTTTAGTTGTCATATCTATGGAGATACTAGTGATTATATAAGTTTAGAAAGTATAGGATTTGTTTGTAAATTAGGAAAAGTTAAGGAAGGTTAGGTGATAAATATGACTTATGCAAAAAGAATTAGTGACGATTATCTAAAAGGCGATTATGTAGATGGCTCAATACTACAACATACAGATATGAATGAACTTGAAAATGTTACTAAAGAAGGAATTAATGCTAATTATATAGATATTCAAAAGCTTCAAGATGGTACTTTATCTGCTAAAAATGCAATAAATATTTCAGGTGCTTCGTTATCTAAATCTACAACAACCTTAGAAGCTAGTGATGAAAAAGTACCAACATCAAAACAAGTAAAAGACTATGTTGATAGTCATGCAACACCATCTCAGAATATTCCATTTTATTTTTGGGATGGAACTGTATCACAAGCAAATGTAAATATGTTTAATGAGATTTGTGGTTTATATAATCAAAATAAACCATTCATGTTATTTGCTAAGGTTATGGTTTTACAATATTGGGATAGCGTAGACGACCACACAAATAATTATGTAGTTACTCCTATACAAGTTAAAAATTATACAGAATATGAACAAGAAGGACAAACTCAATTGTCATTTACTACAGCACCTATATTTACTGGTAATTCTTATATAGTTGGTAGTATAAAACTAACTGGAACTTGGGGAGCATTTACTGCAATAGAAAACTTAACATGGTCTATGGGTAGTGGAGCTGCTCCAGTAAGCTATGTTGATGAAAAATTAACAAAATTAAGTGGATATTCTTCTACAGCAACTCAAGTTTTAAAAAATGTTAATGGTGTGCTTCAATGGGTAAACGAAAGCCAGGTGTAAGATGAGTAATAATAGTTCTGAATTAGATGATATAAGAAGAAGAATACTCAAATTAGAAGATATTTTTGAGATTATAAACAAATTAACAGTTCAAATAGAAAAACTAGCTTTAGAGACAAAATATATGAGGGAAGACTATAATGATATAGATAGTAGAGTTATGGTATTAGAACAAAAACCAGTTAAAAGATATGATACTGCTGTTACAGCTATAATAACTGGATTAATTGGAATTGTAATTGGGGTAATAACAACATTATTAAAATAAAGGAGATGATATTATGATATTTAAAAATTCAAAATTATATGATGCTTTAAAGTGGATAGCTTTAGTAGCATTAGATGCTTTAGGAATTGCTTATGAGAGTTTGTCTCAAGTATGGAATTTACCATTTGGTGATGAAGTGATGAAAACATGTACTATATTTTCAGTGTTAATCGGTACTCTAATTGGTGTAAGTTCTCGTAAATACCATTCACAAGAACCAGATACAGACACAACTGAATATGACGCATTACTAACTGAAAGGGATGATGAATAATGACTAAAATATATGAAGTAGTTGTTACAAAAGCAAAAATAACAAGTAAGTTTGCTTATAGAATACATCCAATCACAAAAAAGAAAACATTTCATTATGGATTAGACCTTATATCTAAGACTAGAGATACTGGTTTATATGCTATTGATGATGGTTATGTACAAAAAGTAGTTACAGGTCAAGATAAGTCAAAAACTGGATTTGGTAACTATGTGTGGGTTCGCTACCCTAGATATAACCTAAGTTTACTTTATGCTCATTGTAAGGCTATAAGAGTTAAAAAAGGTGATAAGGTGTATAAAGGAAAAATTGTAGCTATAATGGGTTCTACTGGTGCTAGTACAGGAACTCACTTACATTTAGGAGTTACAAAGATAGGTTCTAATACTTGGTTAAACCCTGAAAAATATGAAATCATCCCAGATAAATATAATCTTACAAGATTACTTAAAAAAGGTTGTAGAGGTGATGATGTAAAAGAACTTCAGAAGAAAGTTGGAGTAACAGCCGATGGAATTTTTGGCAACAACACTAAGAATGCTGTAAAGAAATTTCAAAAAGCTAATAAACTAACAGCTGATGGAGTTGTCGGTAAAAACACAGCTCATGCTCTAGGTTGGTTATACAAAAACAAATAAATTTGATATAATATTAACGAAAGGTAAGGTGATAATATGGCATCAGCCAAGCAAACTGCAATTAATCAATTGGGTTCAGAAGATGATTATATTGGTTTAAAAGCTCTCAATGATGAAAGAAAAGCTGCTCAAGATACATATAATACTAATTATAATGCTTTACAAAATGCTTATAATGATTTGGTATCAAGTGCAAATTCTAGAAGACAACAAGCTAGAACATCATTTAACGAAGGCAGAGGCACTGTTGCAAATAATAATTATATGAACACTAGAGGATTAACTGGTGACAAATTAGGTGCTAGAGGTATTACTAATAGTATGGCACAACTTGGTAGATTTGGTAGTGATATGCAGGTTGGAAAGTCAAATTCAAACCTTGCTAATACTTATTACAATTCATTAAGTGATATACAAGCTGCTCTAGATACAGGAACAAATGAGTATAATACAAATTTGGAAACAGCTAAAAATACTTTATCTGGAGCTCTTGCTAATATAGGAACAAGGGAAGCTAATGCTCGTAATGCTTATAGACAAGCTGTTGCTAGTTTAGCTGAACAAATACAATCTAGATGGGATAGTAAGGCTTTATATAATGCTCAAATTAATTATTATAAACAACAACAAGAACAAGCTCTTAAAGATGCACAACTACAAGAATTACAATACTATTTAGATAACTCAGGTTATGCTAATGCTAAAGATGTTGACAAAGCTAATGCTTTAATAAAAGCAGCTAACTCTTATTCTAATGCTCTAAAGGGAACTAAGAGTCCTATTTCCGTACAAGAGGCTATTAGACTTTATAAAGATAGAGGTCTTGTAAATATTGATGACCTAGTAAGAAATGTCGCACGAGCTAATAACAAAACTAAGAAATCTTCAAATGTTGGTAAACTAATAAATATAACATATCCAACTACACTTGGGGTGTAAAAATGGCAAATAGAAATTATGCAGAAAATTTAATAGGTAATTGGGAAACCAATCAATATGCACCTCAAAGACAAGTTGTACGTGATGTGTACGGAACTAATTGGAATAAATTAACCTCTGACTTAAACACATTAAAAGACCAATTAAATAGAAATTTTGAACGTGCAAAGATAACTTATGGTGATACACTAGGTCAAACAACTAATGATAGTTTCTCTAGAATGTATAATGTTGAAAACAACTTAGCTAATAGAGGTCTTACAGGTTCAGGTCTTATAAATAGATATAATCAATCTGATATAGCAAAAAAGGGAGACGAAACAAATACTGCTTTATCTCAACTATTAAATACTAATGAACAAGGTATAGGTAGTCTTATAAGTGGCGTGTCTAATTATGGTGGAAAACTTAACTCACTTGCTGGTGATTTAGCCGATGATTTAGGTGGAATTTCAGATAAAGAAAGAGCAAATGCTCAACAATATGCCAATTTAATTAGTTCTATAACTGAAAGTGCAGAAGACAGAGCTCTAGCTAAATATAAAGCTTCTATGGGTAGAAAGAAAGAAGAGACAGATGAAGAAACTAATCTTATTCTTAGACGTCTTGGTATAATGAAAACACTTGGAGATGACACACTATCAGACGATGAGAAATTGTCAAGTTTAGTTAATGACTATGATATGAAAGCTGATGATGCTGTAAGTGCTATGAATAGTGTTAGATATACTAATACCAAAGATAAACTAGATACTGCTAAACAAAGATTAAATAAACTTACTATGAACTCTTTAGAATATGTTAATCCTAATAATAGATTAAATAATATTCCAGGTGTTAGTAGTATTCGTAAAGGTGCAAGTTATGTATATGATTTATTTAGAGACGCTCAACAAAATAAAGTTAATTCACTTAATGATGAGTTAAGTAATTATACTTATAAGGATTTAGCAGAACTAATAAATAATTATAAATATAGATAGGAGAGTGAATAATGAAAGATTATAAAGAAATTTATGAAAAAAGATATGGTACCAAAAAATCAACAACTCAATTATCTAAAAACAATAAATCAATAAATAATAGACTTGCTAGACTTGAAGCTGGTGGGGTTGACACAACATCAGCTTTAGATGATAGAACTGCTTTAGAAAAATTATTAAATCTTAGACAAAATCAAGGAACACTTGGGGATATATTTGAGGTTTTAGGTAGACCTCAACAAGCATTTTTTTCTGGGTGGAAAGCCTCTCAAGAAGGTAAGGATGTTAAAGAAGCAGCTTTGTCTGGTCTTAAAGGTGAAGATTATACACAATTCAAAGATATTCTTAAAAATTACGGAATGGGGGATAGAGAGGGAAAACTAGATACTGTAGATGTACTTGGTTTCTTAGGTGATGTGTTTTTAGACCCATTAGATGTTCCTCTTATTCCAGTATCAGCAGCTAAGACTGGAGTTAAAGCTCTAAAAACTGGGCTTAAATCTGGAGATAAAGTTATAACTGCAGCTGAAAAAATTGGTAATGTTGTTGACACATCTAATGATGTTTCAAAACTAGCGAAAGAACTAAAACTAATTTCTCCTAATCAAGCTGTGGGTAAGTTAGCTACTAAAGCTATCAAAAATACTGCTAAACTTGGAGATAAGACTACAGAAGCTATTTTAGAAAGTTTAGATAAAAGAAAAGGTATTTTATATAAAAACCCAACTAATAAATGGGCAAGTGAACTTGGTAGAATTGGTGATGATAAAGGGTTATTAGAACTTTATAAAGGTATGAAAAACAACCTTACTACTATGTTTAATACAAAAATCTCAAAAACTTCAAGGGATATTAATAAGAAAAACATTGCTTTAGAAAAAGTTTTAAAAAGAAATTTAGAGGGTGAAGCAGAAAAAATTAAAAATACAATTGACACTATTGCTACTAAAAGTGGAAAAACTAGTGAACAAGTCGCTAAAGAACTAAATAAAATAGTAGATAAAGATAGTACAATTAAATTAGCAGATGTTATAACAAATGCAGGACAAGGTACTGTAAAATACACAGATGATATTAGAGATGCCCTTATTGATTTAGCTAAAGATAGCCCAGATAATATGGATAGTTTAATAAAATCAATAAATAAAGCAGAAAATGGAACTTTACAACTTGGTGAAGACTGGAGCAAGGCACTATCTGATGGTAGTTTAAATGAAGAAAAACTATCCGAGAAAGTGAAAAGAGGTTCATTTTATAGTGATAAGGAATTAAAAGAAATAGATGACCTAGAAAAGCTATATAAAGCTAGTTATCCAGAGTCTATTCAGATGATAGAAGATTTTTATAAAAACGCTAATAAAGAGGTAGAAAACATATTCAGTTCTGCCGAAGGTCTTGGTACTAAGTTTTTGGACGATGCTATAGAAGGTTATTCAAAACATAAAATGTCAGACAATTACTATGATAATGTAAAAATGTTGAATAATTATGGTGTTGATTTGGTTGATTTAGACAAAGAAATTAAAAAAGTTGGATATGGAGCTAATAATAAGACATTAAATTCAAGAGAATATATAATGTCAGCTAACGAAGCAAACAAGCTTAGAAAAGAAGAATTAAAACTATTACCAGGTCTAAGCGAAGATGGTAAAAAATTTATAGATGAAAATATAGATTTATTTGATACTACAGTTACATCAGGTATTCAAGAATATATAAATAGAGTACCAGAACTTGCTAGGTATTCACAAGATATAGATGAAATTGTTTTAAAACAAGGCTTTGGAGACCTAACAACTATGACTAAGTTAAAAGCAGATATTGAAGCTGGTATTAAAGCTGGTAAAGATGTTACAGCTGAAAGAGAAGCACTTAATACATTATTAGATAATTCTCCATTTAGAGTTGTTGAAGGTGCTAGAGCACCTTATGGATTTCAAAAAGTAGATAGTGAAACTAAAAATTATATAGCTAATTTCTTGGAAAGCACAGGTAAAAAGATAGGGAATAAAGAACTTATATCTATGGCTAATGCAATGAGAACTTTAAATAATATGGCTATTGACCCAACTGTACTTAATATTTTAAAAATTAATACAGACAGAACTGCAAAAAATGAATTTTTGAAGATGTATGATAGCATAATGAATTTCTTTAAAGGTAATAAGACTGCTTCATTGACTAACCAAATGAATAATATTTTAGGAAATAGCACAAATATGCTTATGTCTGGTATGAGTTTTGCAGATTATAGTAAATATATGAGTAAAGCTGTTGGTGATTTAAAAGACTATGAAAATATTCTTAAATTAGGTGCTAATGATATAAGTAAATTAACTGAAAAACAACAAAGAATATATAAAGACTTAACAGGATTTGAAGAAACAGTTACATTATTAGACCCAGAGGCAATAGCTAAGAAATATGATATTGAGGATTTAGTTAATAAAAAAGTTAAAAATAGTAAAACTTACATACCTGGAGATAAACTTCGTTCTTTCTTTGCTAATTTAAACGCATCAGAAGATAGAGTTTTTAAATATGCTATGTATTTAAAAGGTAAAGATGACCCTAAATTTCTTAAAAATCTAGGAATAGAAGATTTCACAGAACTTGGAAAAAAGAAAACTATAGAACAGATGGCTGGTGAAGCTGTAAACAAGGTATTATTTGACCCTAGTGACTTAACGAATTTTGAAAATAAAGTTATGAGAAGACTAATACCATTCTATACGTTTACTAAAAAGAATATAGCATTCCAATTTGCTAATATGGGTAATAACCTACAAAATTATAATAAACTTATGAGGGGTTATAATAGTTTAATGTCTGACTTTGGGGAAGATAAAGAAAATATAGCTGATTATTTAAAAGATAATATGTATATACCTATTCCAAAAATAGACAAAGACGGAAACTATAAATTTGTAAAAGCCACTCTACCATTTGGAGATGTTAGTGATATATTAAGTGACCCACTTAATGCTGTATTTAGTAAAGCAACTCCTGTCCTTAGAACTCCTTATGAGTTGATGACTGGAAAGAACACATTTACTGGTAGAGATATAG